>Ga0209699_100040_pt1 | contig 186441 bp, 155 predicted proteins | sample SynthPrep_1_END__FD_187204 | JGI IMG/M metagenome (GOLD analysis project Ga0209699, IMG submission 187204) | Synthetic microbial communities from Ohio, USA - SynthPrep_1_END_DS7_MetaG (SPAdes) (version 2) | ecosystem: Engineered > Bioreactor > Aerobic > Activated sludge | place: USA: Ohio...
TGCAGCGAGGCGCGCAGGTCGGCGACGACGGCGTGGAGTTGGTTGCGGCAGTCGTCGAGCACGGCGGAGACGGACTCGCCGCCCTCGGCGGAGGAGGCTTGCAGGGCCTGGCTCATCTGCACCGACAAGCCAGCGAAGGTGGCCGACAGCGCGGTCAGCGCTTCTTCCATCTGCATTCGCACCGCATCGAGGTGCTTCTGCCACAAGGGCAGCAGGCGACCGCACAGTAACTCGAGACCGTCAACGTCCGGCTGCAGGCTCGGCGCCTGTGCGGGGGCGCCATCAGGCGACACGGCCGGAGCGCTTCCGCTGCCCGCCGCATGCCGCAGCCAAGTGGCGCAACACATGCCGCCTAGGGCGAGCAGGATGACGATGTAGGGAGAGCCGCCACTCAACTGGAGCGCCGCGGCAGCACTCAAGCCGAACAGCAAGGGAAGGACGAAGCAATACAGGCGAAGTCGATGCGTCTTCGGTTGGCTCAAATGATTTCTCGTGCTTAAGGGGAAAACGCCGTGACTCAGGATTGTGAGAAAACGTAAATCAGGTCTTGCCCTGATTATGGGAATTCCCAAGTCACCCGGTATATAGGAGTTCTCTGTTTATGCACGAAGAATTTTCTTTATTGAGTGTGGGAAATTTCCTAAAGAGAGCATTCTGGATAGGCCGAAGGAGATACATGGCCGCAACATAGGGCGTATCCTAGATAGCGTCTAAAGTGACGCCGGCGAAGCTGCAGGGGTGGGTGTCAGGCGACGAGCTTATGACGGAAGGCGTAGCGAACCAGATCCGCAGTAGTGCTGAGACCGGTCTTCTGCAGCACCCGCGTCTTGTGGGTGCTGACGGTCTTGACGCTGAGGTTCAGAAGGCTTGCAATCCGGGTGGGAGAGTGCCCTTCGGCAAACAGTTTGAGGACTTGGTATTCGCGCCGGGAGAGGAGTTGTTCCGGGCCATTTACCTCGCCTTCCTCGTCGAAGCGCAAGGTGTCGAGCAGGGCGGGGTCTATGTAGCGCCGGCCGGTTGCCGCCTTCCGTATCGCGGTGAACAGCACTTGGGGATCGGCTTCCTTGCTGACATAGCCATAAGCGCCGGCCTTGAGCGCGCGCATCACGGTTGCGGGCTCGCAGTTCTGACAAAGCACCACGCAGGGTAGCCCGGGGCAGTGGCGTCCGAGATGCAGCAGCAGGTCGGCCCCTGGGGTGTCGGGCAGCGAGGTGGCGAGGAGCATCACTTCCGCGGCGGTGGAGCGTGCGTGCTTCAGGGCTTCACTGCCATTGCCGGCTTCGCCGACGATGGCCATGTCCGGCGTGGTGTCGAACAGCGCGCGCAAGGCGGCGCGAAAAATCGTGTGGTTGTCTGCGCTGAGAACGCGGATGAAAGGGGGGGCTGCGTCGATCGGGGCGTTGTGTCTCGGTGATCCGTGCGATGTCTGGTTTTTCATGACCGCTTGGGGAGTACGGCTATAGCACGATCGATGTGCTCGACCTTGTGGGGGTCGGCGGAACTCTCTGCCCGAGCGGATGGCAGCCGGGCAGTGCGGATTTCCCGCTTAAGACCGGGTGGCTGGTGGCCACCGTCATTTCCAGCAGAGTGCCGATTCCGCCTTTTTGGTTCGGCCACTGCACTCATATGTTCCGACTGTTCGAAAATGTTCTTCTGTCGAAACAAGATCAAAACAATTGACATCCAGGTATCGCCCGGAGGAAGTGCTTCATGCTTGGATTTAAGACGAAAGTATAAACCTAAAGAGTGCACTGTCAACTTTTTAGAGAGCGGCTTTGAGATGAGACGTCCGGACTCCGGTTATGTCCTGTTGTTAATTGATGATGATTGCGAATGACTAGTAAGAAGGCGGGAGAGGGTATTGCCAGGGCGGAAAATGATGACGATGCAATTCGGGCTTTCGGGGAGCGCTTGCTCAAGACCATAGGTGCTGAAAGCAAGCGCTCCTTCGCGCGTCGTTGCGGTTTTTCCGATGGTCTTCTCAGTGCATATCTGAAGGGGGAGAAGGCGCCGGGAATGCGTCATCTCGTCATGATTGCGAAGGCGGCCGGGGTGAGTCTTGACTGGCTGGCGACGGGCTGTGACGGGCGTGGGACGGAGGTGGAGGCAAGGCTGCCGGGGCAGGCTCTGGATGGAGTCGGGCTTGAGGCGGTGCTCCTGCCGGCGATAGAGCGCTTTCTCGATTGCCTGGGCAGGGAGCGCGAGTTCGTGATCGAGCTGGTGGCCGGAGGTTCCTCCCCGGTATGCATGCTCGCGCGCGAAAGGTGGCCGCAGGACGAGAGGGGTGGCTATTGCTTCGCCGCAAGCGGTGGCAATGAGGTGGAGGCGCTGTTCCGGCTCAGGCGCAAGATCCAGAAAGGGATTTCACGTCGCTACCTGGCTCTTGCGCCGGATGCTTCGCTGCGCATGCTCTCGGACACCTTGGTGGGTTACGTCGGTGAAGGGGTGCTGGTGATCGATGGCCGCGCCGTCTCTCCCGCGATCCTGGTCGAACTTCTGGAGAGACGGCGCGGGGAACACTTCGTGTTCCAGTTCCCCCCCTGGGGGGATTAGCGCAGGGATTTGTCTCCGCCTCAGACCTGAAGCCGCTCCAACAGGTCGCGCTCTATGCGCACCACTTGTGCATCCTGGGAAAGGCCGGCGCCGGACATGAGGAAGGTGTCTTCCACGCGTTCGCCCAGCGTTGCAATCTTGGCCGTCTGCAGGCTGATGCCGTAGTTGGCCAGTACTTCGGCAACGTCGAACAGCAGGCCGGGACGATCAGCCGCCATCAGCGACAGGATGTAGTGCTTGCCGGCATCGTCGGGCCGGATGCTGACCGTGGGCGTGATCGGGAAGTGCTTCACCTGCCGGGACAGGCGGCCGGAGGAGGGGCGCTCCGGCGCAAGCGGCTTGCGCAGGCGCTCGGTGAGATCGTGCTCGATCAGGGACACGATGTCGCGGTAGGGTGCGGCCTGGCCGGGGTCCTGCAGGATGAAGCTGTCCAGCGCGTAGCCGTGCCGAGTGGTGTGCACCTTGGCGTCCAGGATGGTGAAGCCCATGCGGCCGAAGAAGCCGGTGAGGCGGACGAAGAGGTCTTTCTGGTCGCGCGTGAACACCATCACCTGCACGCCGTGCTCTTCGTCGGAAACGCGCGCTTTCACCACCGGATCGTCCGCTTCCGGGCGGAAGTAGAGTAGCCGGGTGTGCCAGGCGATTTCCTCCGCGGAGTGGCGCATGAAATAGACGGCGTCCAGTTGTGCCCACAGTGCTTCCTCCACCCCCGAGCGTAGCCCGTGGTAGCGCAGCAGCCGGCGGGCGTCTTCCTGGCGGTCGTCCAGGCCCAGCGCCTGTTGGGGCGTGGCACCGCGCAGCAGTCGCTGGGTAGAGAAGAACAGATCTTCCAGCAGCTTGCCCTTCCAGCCGTTCCACACCTTGGGGCTGGTACCGCGGATGTCGGCATGGGTGAGCAGATAGAGCGCGGTGAGCCGGCGCTCGTTGGCGACGATGTCGGCAAAGCGGCGGATGACCTCCGGGTCGGAGGTGTCTTCTTTCTGTGCGTACTGGGACATGGTCAGGTGGTGTTCGACTAGCCATACCACCAGCTCGGTGTCCTCCGGGGAGAGCCCATGGTCTTCGCAGAACTCGCGGGCATCCTCCATGCCGAGCTTGGAGTGATCGCCGCCGCGGCCCTTGGCGATGTCGTGGAAGAGAGCGGCGACATACAGCAGCCAGTTGCGCTCGAAGCCGAGGATGAGCCGCGTCATCAGCGGGTATTCATGCGCATGCTCGCTCATGGTGAAGCGGCGCACATTGCGCAGCACCATCAGGATGTGCTGATCCACTGTGTAGACGTGGAAAAGGTCGTGTTGCATCTGGCACAGGATCTTGCGCCAGGGGGGCAGGTAGCGCGACAGGATGCCGTACTGGTTCATCCGCCGGAATTCATGAACGATGCCGCGCTTCTGTTGAAGGATCTGCAGGAAAAGCGCGCGGTTGGCCGGATCGGTGCGGAATGCGGCGTTGATGCGGTTGCGGTTGAGCCACACGGCGCGCAGGGTGCGCGCGGTCATGCCTTTCAGCTCGCTGTGCTGCTGCAGCAGCAAGAAGCATTCGAGCAGGGCAGAGGGGGTGCGCTCGAAGATCTGCTCGCTGCGGATGTCCAGCAGTTCCCGCACCGCCTGGAAGCGGGCATTGATGGTGATGGCCGGGCCGCCCCGGTCCGGGAATATCTCGGTGCCGTAGTTCTGCAGCAGGATGGTGTTGATCTGGGTGACTTTCTTCGCCGTCAGGTAGTAGCGCTGCATGAAGACTTCGGAGGCCCGCTTGGCGGCGGTGGCCTCTATCCCCATGATGCGGGCGAGTTTCTCCTGGTGGTCGAAGAGCAGGCGGTCCTCCGAGCGGCCGGTGAGATAGTGCAGGCGGATGCGCACATGCTGGAGGAAGCGCTCCACGCTGCGCAGGTCGGAGGCTTCTTCACCGGTCAGGAGGCGGCGGCGGGCGAGTTCCCGCCAGTTGCGTCCCAGTCCGGCGGCACGGGAGATCCAGCCCAGCATCTGCAGGTCGCGCAGGCCGCCCGGGCTTTCCTTGCAGTTCGGTTCCAGCGAGTAAGGGGTGTCGTTGTAGCGGGTGTAGCGTTGTTCCTGCTCCAGTTGCTTGGCCTTAAAGAAGGTGCGCACGTCCAGCATTTCGCGGTAGTGACGGGCGAAATCGTCGAACAGTCCGGCGTTGCCGGTCAGCAGGCGGGCCTCGAGCAGATTGGTCTGTATGGTGATGTCGCTGGCGGAGGCGTCCAGGCACTCTTCCACCGTGCGCACGCTGTGGCCGATTTCCAGGCCTACGTCCCACAGAGCGCCGACCAGGGTGGACAGCCGCGACTGCAGGCTGCCGTCCGGCTGTTCCGCCAGCAGGATGAGGATGTCCACGTCGGAGCAGGGGTAGAGCTCACCCCGGCCATAGCCACCGACGGCAATCAGCGCAGCCTCCGGTGGCATGCTGCAGGCGCTCCACAAGCGCTGGATGACGCCATCCACCAGTTTGGCGCGCCCCTTGAGCACGCCTGAGGTCAGCGGATGCGCCTCATAGGCCTGGCGCAGGGCAAGGGATCCCTCATTGAGGCGCTTGCGCTCCTCGCCGATCGCGTCCTGCAGGGCATCGGTGGAAATCGCGGAGGAGGTCATGGCGCGCTCCCTCAGGCGAAGCTTGCGGCAACCAGGGCCGGCGGTGGCGGGCATTTCGCGGAGACGGTCAGAACTTCCGCGCCATTGTCGGTGACGAGTACCGCATGCTCCCACTGGGCGGAGAGGCTGCGATCCTTGGTGACGATGGTCCAGCCGTCCGGCAGTTCGGAAATGGCTGCCTTGCCCGCGTTGATCATCGGCTCGATGGTGAAGATCATGCCCGGCAGCAGCTCGACGCCGGTGCCCGCCTTGCCGTAGTGCAGTACCTGGGGTTCCTCGTGGAACTTGCGCCCCAGGCCGTGGCCGCAGAATTCGCGCACAACGGAGAAGCCGTTGCCTTCCGCATGCTTCTGGATGACGGCGCCGATGTCGCCCAGCCGGCCGCCAGGGCGGACGGCTGCGATTCCCAGCCACATGCATTCGTAAGTGACCTGGCACAGGCGCTTGGCCAGGATGCTGGCCTCGTCGCCGACGATGAACATGCGGCTGGTGTCGCCGTGGAAGCCGTCCGGCGTGATCACCGTGATGTCCAGGTTGACGATGTCCCCCTTCTTCAGCGCTTTGTCCCCCGGAACGCCGTGGCAGACCTGATGATTGACCGAGCTGCAGATGGCCTTGGGGTAGGGCGTGTAGCCTGGCGGCGCATAGTTGAGCGGTGCCGGCACGGTGCCTTGAACCTGCACCATATATTCATGGCAGAGCCGATCGAGCTCGCCTGTCGTCACGCCCGGTTTCACGAAGGGCTCGATATAGTCCAGCACCTCGGCAGCAAGGCGGCAGGCCACCCGCATCTTCTCGATTTCTTCGGGGGTCTTGATGACGATGCTCATGGGCGGGATCGGGGCTCGAAAAAGGTATCAAGGCTAGCGCATGCGCCCCGGCCGGGCAAACCTGGTAACGGTTTCGGCCTTGAGAAGCGTCATGTGGCAGTGATATCATCGCGGGCTTGTCTGCTTTGGCGGACAAAATCCACACGCCTCCTGGCTGCTGCTTCATCGCAAGCGGCGGGAAGGTCCGGGAAAGAGTTGTGCTCCGGGAATTCCGGCGCGCCCTTTTCCGGTGAGTGGCGCCACCCGATGGAGAGCTTTCCTGTCGATGGAAGTTCCTTTTGAGGGCGCCCCGGAGGCGGAGGCTCAACCTTCAATTCGGAGTTACACAATGACTGTCACGATGCGTCAGATGCTCGAAGCGGGCGTCCATTTCGGCCACCAGACCCGCTTCTGGAATCCCCGCATGGCCCCGTACATCTTCGGCCAGCGCAACAAGATCCACATCGTCAACCTCGAAAAGACGATGGTGAAGTACACCGAAGCGATGAGCTTCGTGCGCAAGCTCGCTTCCAACCGCGGCACCATCCTCTTTGTCAGCACCAAGCGCCAGGCTCGCGAGATCATCGCCGAGGAAGCCCGCCGCGCCGGCATGCCCTTCGTGGACGAGCGCTGGCTGGGCGGCATGCTGACCAACTTCAAGACGGTCAAGCAGTCCATCAAGCGCCTGAAGGAAATCGAGGCGATGATCGAAGACGGTTCCATCGAGCGTCTGTCCAAGCGCGAAGCGCTGACCGTGACCCGCGAGCTCGAAAAGCTGCAGAAGAGCATCGGCGGCATCAAGGACATGGGCGGCCTGCCGGACGCGCTGTTCATCATCGACGTGGGCTACCACAAGATCGCCGTCACCGAAGCCCAGAAGCTGGGTATTCCGGTCGTGGCCGTGGTGGATACCAACCACTCCCCCGAAGGTATTGACTACGTGATCCCGGGTAACGACGACTCCTCCCGCGCCATCCGCCTGTACGCCCGCGGCGTGGCCGATGCGGTGCTGGAAGGCCGCAGCCAGGTGCTGCAGGAAATCGTTGCCGCCGGCGCCGACGAATTCGTCGAAGTCGAAGAAGACGGCACGCAGGAACAGCAGGCCTGATTCCGGAAGGTTCTCCTTCCCGATAGAAAACCGAATGCCGGCGGCCTGGAGCCGCCGGATTTGACTGAGATCCCAGGAGTTAGCATGGCGGAAATCACCGCAAGCATGGTCAAGGAACTGCGCGAGAAGACCGACGCGCCGATGATGGAATGCAAGAAAGCCCTGGCCGAAGCTGCCGGCGATATGGGCAAGGCTGAAGAGATTCTGCGCGTCAAGCTGGGCAACAAGGCCTCCAAGGCGGCCGCCCGCGTTGCCGCTGAAGGCATCGTGGCCGTCAGCGTGTCCGCCGATGGCAAGCAGGGCGCAATCATCGAAGTCAATTGCGAGACCGACTTCGTGGCCAAGAACGACGATTTCCTCGCGCTGGTCAAGGGTGCGGCCGATCTGGTCGTCAGCCAGAGCCCGGCCGACGTTGCCGCGCTGTCTGCGCTGCCCTTCGGTGAAGGCACCATCGAGTCGACCCGCGCCGCGCTGGTCGGCAAGATCGGCGAAAACATGTCCCTGCGCCGCTTTGCCCGCATCGAGGCCAAGGGTCAGCTGTACAGCTACATCCACGGCGGCGCCAAGGTTGGCGTGCTGCTGGACCTGGTTGGCGGTGATGAACAGCTGGGCAAGGACATCGCGATGCATATCGCCGCGTCCAAGCCGAAGGCGCTGGATGCTTCCGGCGTGTCGCAGGATCTGATCGACACCGAGCGCCGCGTGGCGATCGAAAAGGCTCGCGCCGACAACAAGCCCGAAGCCATGCTGGAGAAGATCGCCGACGGCACCGTGCAGAAGTTCCTGAAGGAAGTCACGCTGCTGGCCCAGGTGTTCGTGAAGGCCGAGGACGGCAAGCAGACCATCGAGCAGCTGCTGAAGGCGCGCAACGCCTCCGTCGGCAGCTTCGTGCTCTATCTGGTGGGCGAGGGGATCGAGAAGAAGGTCACCGACTTCGCCGCCGAAGTGGCCGCCCAGGCCGCCGCTGCCCAGAAGTAAGGAGCAGCGTACATGTCCGCCGCCGCATACAAGCGCATCCTGCTCAAGCTCTCCGGTGAAGCCCTGATGGGCGATGACGCCTACGGCATCAATGAGGAGGTCGTCAGCCGCATCGTTGCCGAGATCACCGAGGTGAACCGCCTCGGTGTGCAGGTGGGTGTGGTGATCGGCGGCGGCAACATTTTTCGTGGCATGAAGGGCGCGGCCTCCGGCATGGACCGCGCTACGGCCGACTACATGGGCATGCTGGCGACGGTGATGAACGCGATGGCACTGGCCGACGCGATGCGCCGTAACGACCTCGAGGCCCGCGTGCAGTCGGCGCTGCGTATCGATCAAGTGGTCGAGCCCTACATCCGGGGGCGGGCGATCCGCCACCTCGAAGAAGGCCGGGTGGTGATTTTCGCCGCTGGCACAGGCAATCCGTTCTTCACCACCGATACCGCTGCCGCGCTGCGCGGTTCCGAGATCGGTGCCCAGATCGTGCTGAAGGCGACCAAGGTGGATGGCGTCTATACCGCGGATCCGAAGAAGGATCCGCAGGCTCAGCGCTATCACCGCATCAGCTTCGACGAAGCCATCGGCCGCAACCTGGCGGTGCTTGATGCCACTGCGTTTGCCCTCTGCCGCGACCAGAAACTGCCGATCAACGTGTTTTCCATCTTCAAGCCCGGCGCGCTCACGCGCGTGGTGATGGGCGAAGACGAAGGCACATTGGTCCACTCCTGAGGAAGCGAGCATGACTCCCGAGCTGAAGAAGACGACCGAACAGAAGATGCAGAAGTCGGTCGAGGCGCTCAAGACCGACCTCGCCAAGATCCGCACCGGCCGTGCGCATACCGGCCTGCTCGATCACGTCATGGTCGAGTATTACGGCAGCCTGGTTCCGGTGAACCAGGTGGCGAACGTGACCCTGATCGATGCCCGCACCATTGGCGTGCAGCCCTGGGAAAAGAGCATGGTGGGCAAGGTCGAGAAGGCGATCCGCGATAGCGATCTCGGCCTCAACCCGGCTACGATGGGCGAGCTGATCCGGGTGCCGATGCCGGCCTTGACCGAGGAGCGCCGTCGTGACCTGACCAAGGTCGTCCGCCAGGAAGGCGAGGGCGCCAAGATCGCCGTGCGCAATCTGCGTCGGGATGCCAATCAGCAACTGAAGGATGCCGTCAAGGACAAGACCATTTCCGAGGACGACGAGCGCCGTGCCGAGGACGATATCCAGAAGCTGACCGACCGCTATGTCGCCGAGATCGACAAGCTGCTGTCGCAGAAAGAACAGGAACTGATGCAGATCTGAGCCCTTCGGCCGGTCTTGCAACAACCGGGCGAAACACAGGAGGCGGATCTTGGCCGACGCGCGTTTTAGCAGTTCCACTCGGGATATTCCCGAGGTATCAACGGTGCCGCGTCACATCGCCATCATCATGGATGGCAACGGCCGCTGGGCCCGCAAGCGCTTCATGCCCCGCGTCGCTGGCCATAGCCGGGGCGTGGAAACGGTGCGGACCGTGATCCGCGCCTGCATGGAACGCGGGGTCGAGTACCTTACTTTGTTCGCCTTCAGCTCCGAGAACTGGCGCAGGCCGGTGGACGAAGTGTCTTTCCTGATGCAGCTCTTCATGAAGTCGCTGCGCAAGGAGGTGACGCGCCTGCATCAGAACGGCATCCGTTTCCGCGTGGTTGGCGATTTGTCGCGTTTCGATCCCAAGCTGGTGGAGATCATCCGGTCAGCAGAAGAGCTCACCGCGGCCAATGAGCGTTTCACGCTGACGGTCGCCGCCAATTACGGTGGCCGCTGGGACATCATGCAGGCCGTCAATAAAATGAGCGCCCGGGCGCCAGATCGCGCCGGCGAGTTCACCGAGCAGGAGCTCGCTGCGGAACTGTCGATGAGCTACGCCCCGGAGCCGGATCTTTTCATTCGCACCGGCGGTGAGCAGCGCATCAGCAATTTCCTGCTGTGGCAGCTTGCCTATACCGAGCTGTTCTTCACCGAGACCCTGTGGCCCGACTTTGATGTCAGTGCGCTGGATCAGGCCATCGCCTCCTATGGTGGCCGCGAGCGCCGCTTCGGCCGCACCAGCGAGCAGTTGCGTGAGCCCGTCGCAGCAGTGGAGACAACGGCGGCATCGGATCCGGGGCATCATGCTTAAAACGCGGGTCATCACCGCGCTGGTTCTCCTGTTCGGCCTGCTGGCCGTCCTATTTCTGCTTCCTCCTGCTGCCTGGCTGGGTTTTTGTGCGCTGGTATGTTTTGCCGGTGCCTGGGAGTGGGGGGCGCTCGCCGGCTTTCGTTCGTCTCGGAGCGTTGTCTTCAGTGCGGGAGCCGCCATCATTTGCTTCCTGATCGGGCATTTCGCAGGGCTGACTGAGCAAAGCGCTGATCCAACCCTGCTTTTCCCCATTTATGGCTTGAGCGTCCTGTTCTGGCTGTTGGTAGTGCCGCTGTGGCTGAAGAGCAAGTGGCGTCTTTCTTCGCCGGCACTGGCTGTCCTGGTCGGAGCGCTCGTGCTGCTGCCGCCGGCGCTCGCTTTGGCGCACCTCAGGCAGTTCGGGCCCTGGCTGCTGCTCGCGGCCATGGCGATCGTCTGGGTCGCAGACATAGCGGCTTATTTCTCCGGCCGTGCCTTTGGCCGGCGCAAGCTGGCGCCGGCGATCAGCCCGGGCAAGACATGGGAGGGAGCCTACGGCGCGGCGGCAGGCGTGATGGTTTTTGGTTACATAGTGGCGTTTTCTCTGGGTGGCGTGACGCAGCCGACTGCTAATCTGCTCCTGCTTGCGCCTGTCCTTGTGCTCGTAACCGCGGTCAGCATCATCGGAGATCTTTTCGAGTCCTTGCTAAAGCGGCAGGCAGGCATGAAGGACAGCGGTACGTTGCTCCCTGGCCACGGCGGTGTGCTGGATCGCATCGACAGCCTGACGTCCACCTTGCCCCTGATCGGACTCGGAACCCTGCTGCTGATCGCCTGACAGGTAACCGATTCCCTTTTCCAGATGTCCTCAATTCGTCCGCAGCAACTTACCGTTCTCGGGGCCACTGGCTCGATCGGCGTCAGCACGCTGGATGTCGTCGCTCGTCATCCAGACCGTTTTACCGTTTTCGCGTTGACCGCCAGCCGGCAGTGGGAGAAGCTCCAGGCGCAGTGTCTGCGCTTTTCGCCGCGTTACGCGGTAATGCGGGACGAGACGGCGGCAGCTTCCCTGCGGCAAGCTCTGAAGGAGGCCGGCAGCAAGACCGAGGTGCTGCACGGCGAGCATGCGTTGGTGGATGTCGCCAGTCACGCAGATGTGGATGCGGTAATGGCTGCTATCGTGGGGGCGGCGGGGTTGGCGCCTACGCTGGCTGCAGCCCGCGTGGGGAAGAAAGTTCTGCTGGCCAACAAGGAAGCCTTGGTGCTGTCGGGGCAGCTGTTTATCGATGCAGTGGAGAGGGCTGGCGCCACACTCCTGCCGATCGATAGCGAGCACAACGCGGTGTTCCAGTCGCTGCCGGGGAGTTTTCGCCGCAATCCAGGCTCTCACGGCGTTCGCCGCGTGCTGCTGACCGCCTCGGGCGGCCCCTTCCGCGAGACGCCGTTGTCGCAGCTGGAGCAGGTGAGCCCCGAGCAGGCTTGTGCGCATCCGAACTGGGTCATGGGGCGGAAGATCTCGGTTGACTCGGCGACGATGATGAACAAGGGTCTGGAGGTGATCGAGGCTCACTGGTTGTTCGGCGTGCCGGCGGAGCGGATCGAAGTGGTCGTCCACCCGCAGAGCGTCATCCATTCGATGGTGGATTACGAGGATGGCTCGGTGCTGGCGCAACTGGGCAATCCAGACATGCGCACGCCCATCGCGCATGCGCTGGCCTGGCCTGACCGCATCGATTCGGGCGTCAAGGCGCTGGACCTCTTCGAGGTCGCGCGGATGACTTTCGAGCGGCCGGATTTCTCCCGCTTTCCTTGTCTCGCGCTGGCCTACGAGGCGTTGCGGGCCGGCGGTGCTGCTGCGGCTGTGCTGAATGCTGCCAATGAAGAGGCTGTCGCGGCCTTCCTGGAGCGTCGAATCGGCTTCCTGAAGATTCCGGAAGTGATCGCAGCGTGTATGGAACGTGCCGGGGCGCTTACGGTCGATTCGCTCGAGTCGGTGCTCGCTGCTGACGTCTGCGCGCGGGAGTATGCGCGCAACGAGATACGACTACGCCAGGCTACCTGATGTCCCTGCTGAACTATCTGATTCCTTTCGCGGTTGCCCTCGGTGTCCTGATTCTGGTTCATGAGTTGGGGCATTACCTCGTCGCCCGGTGGTGCGGTGTGAAGGTGCTGCGCTTCTCCATCGGTTTCGGGCGTCCATTGCTTGTCCGCAAGGCGGGACGGGATGGCACCGAGTGGGCACTCTCCGCGTTTCCGTTGGGCGGCTACGTAAAAATGCTGGACGAGCGGGAGGGCGAGGTCCCGCCAGAAGAGTTGCACCGCGCGTTCAATCGCAAGAGCGTCTGGCGGCGCTTCGCCATCGTTGCGGCAGGACCCCTGGCCAATTTCCTGTTGGCGATCGCGGTGTATTGGGGCGTTTTCGTGGCGGGAACCGAGGAGTTGCGTCCGCGGCTTGCGATAGCCGGTGAGAACTCCCCTGCGGTAGCAGCGGGGATCGTCGAGGGTGATCTGGTGGGGATGGTCGACGGCGAGGAGGTCCGCAGTTGGCAGGAGCTGCGGTGGGCGCTGTTGCGCCACGCGCTGGAGAGCCGGAAGGTGGAACTCCATGTGACGACGCTTGAGGAGCGGCCCGCAGTGCGGGTGCTCAATCTCACCGGTCTGCCGATAGATGACGGCGGAGAAGACCTGATTACCCGGATGGGCCTCAAGCCGTGGCGACCGGCGATTCCGCCGGTCATCGGCAAGCTGGTGGCGGGCGCTGCGGCTGATCGCGCCGGGCTGCGTGTCGGGGATGAGGTGCTGCGGATAGACGGCGCGGCCATCAGCTCCTGGACGGACCTCGTCGGCAAGATCCGCGAGGCCGGCGGGAGATCTGTGGCCCTGGATGTGGTGCGGGAAGGGCGGCAGCTCCAATTCGAGGTAGTGCCCGAGCTGGCGAATGAGAACGGCCAGCAGATCGGCCGTATCGGCGTGGCGGTTGCCGAGCCCGTCCATGGCGGCCTGTCGATGTTCGCCGTGGTGAGCTATGGCCCGATGCAGGGGCTGGTCAAGGCGATATCTCAGACTTGGGAAACCAGTGTCCTCAGCCTGAAGATGATGGGGCGGATGCTGACCGGCGAGGTGTCCTGGAAGAACCTCTCAGGCCCGGTCACCATCGCCGACTATGCGGGCCAGACGGCCCAGCTCGGACTCAGCCACTATCTGAAGTTCGTCGCCCTCATCAGCATAAGCCTGGGCGTGCTGAACCTGCTCCCCATCCCGGTGCTGGATGGTGGGCATTTACTGTATTATGTGGTGGAGATCATCAAGGGCGGTCCGATTCCGGAACGCATCATGGAGATCGGTCAACAAATCGGTCTCGCTCTCCTCGCAATGCTCATGGCATTCGCCTTCTACAACGACATCAATCGTCTCATTTCCGGCTGAACAACTGAAGAATGAACCGTAAGCTTCTGTCCGGGCTGATCACGGCCCTTTTTGCCGCTTCGCCGGCGCTTGCTTTCGAACCGTTCACCGTAAAAGACATCCGTGTCGAAGGAATTCAGCGAACCGAAGCCGGTACGGTATTCAATTATCTGCCGGTAAAGGTTGGAGAGCGTTTTGATGAAGGCCAGGCCGCAGAGGCCATCCGCGGCCTGTTCGCTACCGGCTTCTTCCGCGATGTGCGTATCGAAGTCGAGAACGACGTGCTCGTCGTGCTGGTGGATGAGCGCCCCGCGATCGCGCAGATCGATTTCGTTGGCGTGAAGGAATTCGACAAGGATCAGCTGAAGAAGGGCCTGCGTGAAGTCGGCCTGGCCGAATCCCGTATTTTCGACCGCGCGCTGCTGGACCGGGCAGAGCAGGAACTGAAGCGGCAGTACCTCAGCCGCGGCAAGTACGCGGCGACCGTCACCACCACCGTGACCCCGCTGGAACGCAACCGCGTTTCCATCAACTTCACCGTGGACGAGGGTGAGGTCGCCAAGATCAAGCAGATCAGCATCATCGGCGCCAAGGCCTTCGACGAGGACGACCTGCTGGATCTGTTCCAGTTGACGACGCCGGGCTGGCTCACCTGGTACACCAAGAACGACCAGTATTCCCGCCAGAAGCTGTCCGCCGACCTGGAAAATCTGCGCTCGTATTACCTTAACCGGGGCTATCTGGATTTCAACATCGATTCGACCCAGGTTTCGATCACCCCGGACAAAAAGGACATCTACATCACCCTCAGCATCACCGAGGGCGAGGTCTATACCGTCACCGGTGTCCGCTTCACTGGCGACCTCATCCTGCCCGAGTCCGACTATCTGGCGCTGAGCACCATCAAGCCGGGTGAGATTTTCTCGCGTGAGAAGCTCACCGAGACGACCAAGGCGGTGACCGACAAGTTGGGCAACGAGGGCTATGCCTTTGCCAACGTGAATGCTGCGCCCGAGGTGGACAAGGAGAAGCGCGAAGTCGCTTTCACCGTGTTCGTGGATCCGGGCCGCCGGGTGTATGTGCGCCGCATTAATGTCGGCGGCAATACCAAGACGCGCGACGAGGTGGTGCGCCGCGAGATGCGGCAGATGGAAGGCGCTTGGTACGACGCCTCTGCGATCAACCGCTCCCGCACCCGGGTAGACCGGCTGGGCTTCTTCGACGAGGTCACGGTGGAAACGCCTGCCGTGCCGGGAACGACCGACCAGGTCGACGCCAACTTCAACGTCAAGGAGCGCGCGACCGGCAACCTGATGCTGGGCGCCGGCTTCTCCAGTTCCGAAAAGGTCGTCCTGTCGGCCTCCATTTCCCAGCAGAATCTTTTCGGTAGCGGCAACGCCCTGACGCTGGGCCTGAACACCAGCGCTTCCAACCGGACCTATGCCTTGTCCTTCACCAACCCGTATTACACGGTGGATGGCGTCAGTCTGGGGTGGGATGTCTACCACCGAACCTACGATCCGTCCGAATCCTATTCGGTGGCTCCGTACAAGACGGTTTCCAGTGGTGTCGGCCTGCGTCTGGGGTATCCGATCGCGGAAGATGACAGCATCAGCTTCGGCCTGACCCTGGACCGGACCCGGATCACCACCTATTCCGACAGCCCGTCGCAGTACATCAAGTTCTGCGAAAGCTATGACTGCGGCGGTTTGATGAGCTTGATCGCAAGTGCTGGCTGGGCTCGCGATAGCCGTGACAGCGTGCTCTATCCGCGCAAGGGTATCTATCAACGCATCTACGGCGAAGTCGCGGTTCCCGGCGGGGATATCCGCTACGGCAAGCTGAACTACCAATACCAGTACTGGCTGCCGATCGGGCGGGACTATGCGCTGATGCTCAATAGCGACTTCGGTTGGGCCAAGGGCTACGGTGGCAAGCCCATGCCTTTCTACAAGAATTTCTACGCGGGCGGTATTGGCTCGGTGCGCGGCTACGAGCAGAGCTCGCTGGGTACCGACCGCAACACCGATGGCGACTCCCTGGGCGGCACCCGCAAGGTCGTTGGCAACGCGGAGTTCTACTTCCCGATGCCGGGTGCCGGAATGGATCGCTCCTTCCGCATTTCCGCTTTCTTCGACGCCGGCCAGGTGTGGGGCGAGGACCAGAAGCTCAAGTTCGGCGACTTGCGCTACAGTAGTGGACTGGCGTTTGCGTGGAGTTCGCCTATCGGTCCGCTGAAGTTCAGCGTTGGTTTCCCGCTGAATGCCAAATCCGAGGATGAGGTCCAGCGGTTCCAGTTCCAGATGGGCTCGGTGTTCTGATACGCCCGCAGCCCTTATCGTTTTCGTTGGAGGCTTAAGTGAAAGTCAGCACCCTTTCCATTCTCGCAGCAGCAGTGCTCGGAATCGCCGCCCAGAGCGCAGCGGCGGCCGAGACCAAGATTGGGTTCGTCAATTCCGACCGGGTGATGCGGGAGGCGGTGCCCGCCGTGCGGGCCCAGCAGCGCCTGGAAAAGGAATTCGAGAAGCGCGACCAGGAAATGCAGCGCATGGCCAAGGACCTGCAATCCATGCAGGAAGACCTCGAGCGCAACGGCATGACCATGGCCGAGGCTGATCGCCGCAACAAGGAACGTTCCTTCAACGACCTGAACCGCGACTTCCAGCGCAAGCAGCGCGAGTTCCGCGAAGATTTGAACCAGCGTCGCAACGAAGAACTCGCGTCGGTTCTGGACAAGGCCAACCGTACGGTGAAGCAGATCGCCGAAGCGGAGAAGTTCGACATCATCTTCCAGGAAGCGGTCTATGCCAGTCCGCGGATCGACATCACGGACAAGGTGATCAAGTCCCTGTCCGAGGGCAAGTAAGACTCCACTCCGCGGCGCATGTACAGTCTTGAAGAGCTGGTCACCCGCCTTGGTGGAGAACTCGTCGGCGATGGCAAGGTCGTCGTCCGGCGGGTAGCCACGCTTGATCAGGCGGGGGAGGGTGATCTTTCCTTCCTCGCCAATCCCCGCTACGTCTCCAAGCTGAGGTCCAGCCGGGCCGCGGCAGTCATCGTCGGTCCCGCGGCGCGTGACTTGCTGGCAGACCGGCCGCGCGTCGTAGCACCGGACCCCTACCTGTATTTCGCTCGTGTCGCGCAGTTCTTCAACCCGCCTGAGACGGTGCTTCCCGGCATCCATCCGACCGCGGCGGTTTCGGCAGCCATTCCAGCCTCCGTGTCGGTGGCTGCCGGGGCAGTCATAGAAGCAGGCGCGGAGATCGGCGAAGACGTCGTTATCGGCGCTGGCTGCTACATCGGCAAGAATTGCGTTGTAGGTCAGGGCAGCCGCATTTCTCCGCGAGTCTCCATCTACGCGGGTTGCGTGATCGGGCGGAACTGCCTGATCCATTCCGGTGTCGTCATCGGTTCGGATGGCTTCGGCTTTGCCCGCGAAAAAAGCGGCGCCTGGGTGAAGATCCCCCAGGTCGGCCGGGTCGTCATCGGCGATGAGGTGGAGATCGGCGCGAACACCACGATAGACCGCGGCGCGCTGGACGACACCTGGATCGGCAAGGGTGTGAAGATAGACAACCAGATCCAGATCGGCCACAACGTCCGCATCGGCGATTACACCGCCATTGCGGGATGCGTAGGGATCGCCGGCAGCACTGTCATTGGTGCGCGCTGCATGGTCGGCGGCCAGGCCGGCATCATCGGGCACCTGCATATCGTCGATGACGTCGTGATCTCCGCTGGCACCCTGGTCACCAAGTCCATCAACAAGCCCGGTGTCTACACCGCCAATCTTCCCGTCCAGGGGCACTCGGACTGGGTGAAAAACTTTGCCCATCTTCGCCATCTGGATGCCCTGGTGGATAGAATACGCGCCCTCGAACAACGCCTCGAAGAAAAGAGCTCGAACTGAACGACATGGACATCAACGAAATCCTCAAGTACCTGCCGCACCGTTACCCTTTCCTGCTGGTGGATCGGGTGCTGGAACTGGAGGAGGGCAAGCGCATCCTGGCGCTGAAGAACGTCACCATGAACGAGCCCTTTTTCCCCGGCCATTTCCCGCATCACCCGGTGATGCCGGGCGTGCTGATCATCGAGGCCATGGCCCAGGCGGCAGCGCTGCTGTCGTTCAAGACCATGGGAATGCAGCCGGACGAGAACTCGGTGGTGCTGTTCGCCGGTATCGACGGCGTCCGCTTCAAGCGCCCGGTTGTGCCGGGTGACCAGTTGCTGTTCGACGTCTCCATCACCCAGAACAAGCGCAACATCTACAAGTACAAGGGCGTCGCCCGGGTCGGTGACGAGATCGCCACCGAAGCCGAACTGATGTGCGCGCTCAAGACCCTGTGATGATTCATCCGACCGCGATCGTTCATCCCGGTGCCAAGCTGGGCGCCAACGTGGAGATCGGCGCCTATTCCATCATCGGCGAGCACGTCGAGATCGGCGAGGGCAGCCGCATCGGTCCGCATGTCGTCGTCGAGGGGCATACCCGGATAGGCCGCGACAACGAGATCTTCCAGTTCTGCTCCATCGGCGCGGTGCCGCAGGACAAAAAGTACGACGATGAACCGACCCGACTGGAAATAGGTGATCGCAACACCATCCGCGAGTACTGCTCGTTCAACGTTGGCACCAGCCAGGATGCGCAGGTTACCCGCCTAGGCAGCGACAACTGGATCATGGCCTATGTGCATGTGGCGCATGACTGCCAGGTGGGCGATCACACCATCTTCGCCAATAACGCTACGTTGGCCGGCCATGTTCACGTGGGCGATTGGGCCATCCTCGGTGGGTTCACCGGGGTGCATCAGTTTTGCCGCGTCGGCGCCCACAGCTTCTGCGGCGTTGGTACCGTGCTGCTGCAGGATCTGCCGCCCTTTGTTACTGTCGCTGGCAACCCGGCGGCGCCACATGGCATCAACAGCGAAGGGCTGAAGCGGCGAGGCTATTCCAGCGAAGGGATTGCCGCCATCAAGCGCGCCTATCGTGTGCTGTATCGCTCCGGCCTCAAGCTGGGCGAGGCGCGGGAGCGAGTTGCGGAGATCGCCGCCGAGTTCCCGGAAGTGGCCCTGTTCGCCGAATTCATCGCCGCCTCCGGTCGCGGTATTGTTCGGTGAAGCCATGGCGCCCCGTATCGCCATGGTTGCCGGAGAAGCTTCCGGCGACCTTCTTGCCAGCCACCTGATCCGCGCCATCAAGCGTCACTGCCCGGACGCGCAGTTCTACGGCATTGGCGGCCCCAAGATGCAGGCCGAGGGTTTCGACGCTCGCTGGCCCTCGGAACTGCTGGCGGTGCACGGCTATGTGGATGCGCTCAAGCGCTACCGCGAGCTTTCGGGCATCCGCAAGGCGCTGTTGAAGGACATTCTGCGCAATCGCCCATCCGCCTTCATCGGCGTGGATGCACCCGATTTCAATCTTTGGCTGGAAGGCAAGGTGAAGTCTGCCGGCCTGCCTGCGGTGCACTTCGTCAGCCCCTCGATCTGGGCCTGGCGGGGTGGCAGGATCAAACGCATCGCGCGTTCGGTCACCCGCATGCTGTGCTTGTTCCCCTTCGAACCCGAAATCTACGACAGGGCCGGCGTGCCGGTGAGCTACGTCGGCCATCCGCTGGCCGACGTTTTCCCGCTGGAGCCTAGCCGGGCTGCCGCGCGGGAGCGCCTGGGGCTCTCTGCCAAGCTCAGGGTGGTCGCCATGCTGCCTGGCAGTCGCCAGTCCGAGGTCCGCAACCTTGGCGAGACCTTCATCGCCACCGCACGCCTGATGGCGGAGCGCAATCCGGACACTGTCTTCCTGGTGCCGCTGGCCACGCGTGAAACCCGCGAACTGTTCCAGGAGGCGATGCACAGGCAGGAGGCCGGCGAACTGCCGATACGCCTGCTGTTCGGTCACGCGGTGGACGCGATGACTGCGGCAGATGTGGTGCTGGTCGCCAGCGGCACCGCAACGCTGGAGGCGGCGCTGCTGAAGCGTCCCATGGTGATCACTTACCGCATGGGCAAATGGCAGTACCGGCTGATGAAACGCATGGCCTACCTGCCCTGGGTGGGCCTGCCGAACGTGCTATGCGGCGAGTCGATAGTGCCCGAACTGTTGCAGGACGAAGCCACGCCGGAGCGACTCGCCGATGCGCTTGAAGGCTGGCTGGCGGATGCAACTGCCCGGGAGCAGCTGGAGCAACGCTTCACCGAGTTGCACCTTGCGCTGCGGCAGAACACCGCGGAGAAGGCCGCCGCCGCCATCCTGCCGTATCTCGATGACAACCCTCAGTGGCGCGTGGCGCACCGGCCAGCATGACGACCTTATTGATCTGCGGGGTGGACGAGGCCGGCCGCGGCCCGCTGTGTGGCGTGGTGGTGGCCGCCGCGGTCATCCTGGACCCGCTGCGGCCGATTGCAGGCCTGGCCGACTCCAAGAAGCTGACGGAGCGGGCACGGGAACGGCTGGCGCTGCAGATCCGCGAGCAGGCGCTCGCCTGGGCGGTTGCAGAGGCCAGCGTTGAGGAGATAGACCGCCTCAACATCCTGCACGCCAGCATGCTGGCCATGCGGCGGGCGGTGATCGCGCTGGGGCATGTGCCCGGGGAGGTGCTGGTGGACGGCAACCGCTGCCCGGAGGTGCCCTACCCGGTACGCGCCATCGTCAAGGGCGACGCCACCGAGCCGGCTATCTCCGCCGCCTCCATCCTGGCCAAGACCGAACGCGACCGGCAGATGCGCGAGCTTGACGTCCTCTATCCCCACTACGGCCTCGCCGCCCACAAGGGCTATCCGACCGCCGCGCACCTGGACGCCCTGCGACGGCACGGCGTCGCCGATTTCTACCGCCGCAGTTTCGCTCCGGTGCGCGATGTCATCGCCAATCCGCCCTTGTGGGTGGAGGAGCCGCAAGCATGACCTTCCACCACCTCATGCTGTTCCTGCACGTGCTGGCGGTGACGGCCTGGGTGGGCGGCATGGCGTTCGCCTGGGGCTGTCTGCGACCGGCGCTCGGAGCGCTCGCGCCGGCGCAGCGGCTGGCGCTGTGGGCGGCGGTGCTGGGGCGCTTCTTCCTGCTGGTCTGGGTAGCCATCGTGCTCCTGCTGCTGTCCGGCAGCGCGATGCTGATGGAGGTCGGCTTTGCCCGGGCGCCCGCTGCCTGGCATGCGATGACCTTTACCGGCCTGGTGATGATCGCCGTCTTCCTCTCCATCTGGTTCGGCCCCTGGCGCAGCCTGCAGCAGGCTGTTCGGGTGGAGGACTGGGCCCGCGGCGCCATCGCGATGAACCGCATCCGCCAGCGCGTCGCCTTCAACCTCGCGCTGGGCGTGGTCACCATCGCCGCCGCCACCTTGGGGCTGGCGTTCTGAGGGCGGCGTGAAGACGATCAGCTCGCGCGACAACCCGACGCTGAAGAAACTCCACGGTGTGGCCAACTCCGCGCGGGAGCGGCGCAAGCAGGGGCTGACGCTGCTGGACGGGCCCCATCTGCTTGCTGCCGCGCTGGACGCGGGCTGGCCGCTGCAAGCGGTCTATCTCGCGGAGTCCGCCATTGGGATAGCGGAAATCGCCAGCCTGCTCGCGCGGCTGCCGGCCCAGCTGGAGCCGGTTTTGCTGCCGGACGCCCTGTTCGCCCACATCAGCCCAGTGGATGCGCCCTCCGGCATCCTCGCTGCGATTGTCCTGCCAGACCCGGTGGCTCCATCCGCAGACGCGGCCTCCCTCCTGGTGCTGGACGGCGTGCAGGATCCAGGCAACCTCGGCACGCTCTTGCGCACCGCCGCGGCCGCAGGGCTGGGCGAGGTGCTGCTGGGTGAAGGCTGCGCCCAGGCGTGGTCGCCGCGGGCGCTACGTGCCGGCATGGGCGCTCACTTCCTGCTGCGTATCTGCGAGCGTTGCGATCTGCTTGCCGCGCTGCGGAGCTACCCCGGCAGGGTGCTGGCGACCGCGTTGGCGCCGGCTTCCCGCTCTCTCTACGAAGTTCCGCTGGACGGTCCGGTGGCCTGGCTGTTCGGCGCGGAGGGGCAGGGGCTGTCTCCTGAACTGCTGCAGCGTGCCGATGCCACCGTGCTGATTCCCATGGCGGCGGGCGTCGAGTCCCTCAACGTCGCTGCCGCGGCCGCCATCTGCCTGTTCGAACAGCGCCGACAGACGCGCCTAGGCTGAACGACTTAGTCCGGATTGTGATGTTGTCGACTTGACAATGTCGTTTTCCTCCAGCGAAGCTCCTTGCCACAAAAGAAAGAGCGGTCTTCAAGCCGCTCCGGGGACAAGGATTCCACCAAAGGAGGAGACGCCGATGCCGGCATACGCCAAGACCCGCAAAGGGCTGGAGGAAATGGAAGTTCGCCGCGGGGCCCTGGGGCCGCGCGCACGCCGCCTGCTGATCCTGGCGGATGGCAAACGGGATAGCGCGGAACTGCAGTGCATGCTGCCCGATCCCGCTTTCGCTGAGACCCTGGCCGAACTGGAGCGCGAAGGCTACATCGAGGTGGTCGCCGGAGCTGCTCCGCAAGAAAGCGCACCATCCGCTGCTCCTGCCCCAGCTACGCCAACGCGCCCCGCCGATGTACCGGAAGACCCGGCCGCGCGCCACCAGATGGCACGCAATTTCATGCTCAACACCCTGAAGACCTTCAGCGGCCCCTACGCCAAGCTGAGCCTGATGGAGCGCATCGATGCCAGCCGCGACAGCGCCGAGTTGCGCCTGTTGCTGGAGGATTGGATGAAGGCGATGAACGAGAGCAGCGCTGCGCGCCCTCAGGCCGCCGCGCTGCGGGCGAGGCTGGAGGCGGTGATTTGAGAGCGGAGCGGGGCGCGCTGGCTGGTGGCTGCAACACTGCACTCGAGGAACGAGAGAGGGTATAGCCCTCCGGCGCCGGCCCATGCTCGCGCGGCCGGGGCCATGGCCGTCCTGTCGTTGATTCCCGCATTCAGCGGGGAAGGTGCAAACCGCTGCGCGCGGCACCTTCCGCGGGCTGTTCCAGGTGGGGGAGCACGCCCAGCAGCGGAGCCTGCAGCCGTTGCCGCAGCGCCTCCACGTTGTCGTCGAACCGCAGCATGGCCGGGTCCACGGTGTTTGCTACCCAGCCGGCCAGTTCAAGGCCGCGCTGCCGTATGGCCTCGGCGGTGAGCAGCGCATGGCTGATGCAGCCCAGCCGCATGCCGACGACCAGTATCACCGGCAGGCCGAAGTCGCGGGCGAGGTCGGCGGTGTCGTAATGCTCGCCCAGCGGTACGCGGAAGCCGCCGACGCCTTCCACCAGGAGGATGTCCGCCTTTTGGCGCAGCTCGCCGAAGGCCTGCAGCAAGGGGGCGGGGTCTATGCTGCGGCCTTCCTCCAGGGCGGCGATATGTGGCGCGATGGGGCTGCGGAAACAGCAAGGATTCAGCAGCGCCAGGCCAGGGTCGAAGCTCCCGGCTTCCCGCAGGCGGGCGGCGTCCTCATTGATCCACTCGCCATTGCGCAGTTCGGTACCGGCGGCGACCGGCTTCATGCCCAGCGCGCTCAACCCCTGGGCGCGGGCAGCATGGAGCAGGGCGCAGGTGGTGTGGGTCTTGCCGATCTCGGTGTCGGTGCCGGTGACGAACCAGGCGCGGGCCAGGGTCATGCGGGTTTCTCCAGGCAGAGGAGTATGAGGTCGTAGCTCGCCGGCAGGCTGCCGTCGGGCAGGCGGTGGCGCTCGTAGGCGGACTCCAGCCGGCTCCAGGCCGCGCGACCGAGCGGCTTGCGCCGGCGGCCGGGGCCGGTCCGGTGGGCGCCGATCTGCTTGATATCGCGCAGCAGGCGCTTCAGGTCCGTTGCCTGGGCGTAGACCCTGCTGCCATCCTGCGCAGAACAGTCCAGCCCGGCGTACGCGGCGCTTTCCAGCCAGTGGGTGAGCGGATGGAAGGAGATGACGTGGCGGTCGTCATCCACCGCAGCGAAGGCTGCGCGCAGCTCCCACAGCGTTTCTGGCCCCAGGGTGGCGATCCAGGCGCAGCCGCCCGGCATCAGCACGCGGGCGATTTCCCTCAGCGCGGTGGCTGGCTCGCACCATTGCAGGGCCAGGCTGGACCAGACGATGTCCAGGCTGGCGTCGGCAAGCGGCAGGCTTTCCAGATCACCGCACAGGCGCGCGGCGGCGCCGGCCGGTAGGTGGGCCAACATGGCGGGTGCGAAGTCCAGCGCGATGCGCTCCGCCTGCGGCCACAGGCGGGCCAGCGCCGCCTGGCCGTGGCCGGTGCCGCAGCCACCGTCCAGGATGCGGCGTGGCGTCGGCCCGGCGGCGTGTGCCAGGACGAAATCCGCCAGCCGCGCGCTGACTTCCCGCTGCAGCGCCGCCGCCGCGTCATAGCTCGCGGCCGCCCGGTCGAAGGCTTGGCGGACTGCGTGCTTGTGCGCGCGCCGCTCCTCCGCCTCAGGCTGCACGGAAATCATCCAGCAGCGTCGCGCAGGCCTCGGCGTGGCTCAGCGGCACGGCATGGCCGGCCTGTTCCAGCAGATGCAGCCCGGTAGCGGGTAGCTCACTGGCCAGCCAGCGGGACGCGCCGGCCGGCATCAGGGCGTCGGCGGCACCGTGGAGGAGGCGTACCGGGCAGCGGATGTCGCGGGCGGCCGGTCGCAAATCGCTTTCGGCCAGGAGGCGCAGGCCGTCGGCGAAGCCGCTTCCGCTCCCGACTGCGCCTTGGGCTGCTGCCGGGTCCAGGGCGTCGGCCAGGGGCTGCTGCAGGCGTTTGCGCGCGGGGTCGCCCAGCAGTTGCAAGGCGAGGAAGCGGCGTAGCGTCGCCTCTGGCGCTTCGGCATAGCCAGCGCGGAAGCCGGCCACCGTGTCGGCCGCCAGACCGTGGGGCCAGTCCGGGTCGGCAACGAAGCGCGGCGTGGTGCCGACGAGCAGCAGCCCGGCGACGCGCTCCGGACTGCGCGCCGCGATGTCCAGCGCCAGCATGCCGCCCAGCGACCAGCCGCAGTACACCGCCAGGGGCGGCAGCGTGGCCAGCAGGGCATCGCTCCATGCGGCAAGGCTGGCGCCAACGGCCGGGCTGCCACCGTGACCCGGCAAGGCGGGGGCGTATACCGGCGTATCGGCAGACAGCCGGGCGCGCACGCCTGCCCACACCGTGGGGCGCATGGCCCAGCCATGCAGCAGCACGACGGGCAGACGCTTCACCATGCTGGCCCCCGCGCATCCAGGCTGCGCTCCTGCTCCAGCAGCGCATCCGCCAGACGATGCACATCGTCCAGGCTATGGGCGGCGGACAGCGAGATGCGCAGGCGGGCGCTGCCAGCGGGCACGGTGGGCGGGCGGATGGCGGGCACCCACAGGCCGGCTTCCATCAGCCCCAGTGCGACCGCGACCGCGGCGGCGTTGTCGCCTATCACCAGCGGCTGTATGGGGGTGGAGGAGGGCAGCAGGGGCCAGCGCGCACCGGCCAGCCGTGCCCGCAGGGTGGCTGTCAGCAGGGCGAGGTGGGCGCGGCGGCCGTCGCCGTCACGGATCAGTGCCAGGCTGGCGAGCAGGGCTTGAGCCAGCGCCGGCGGGGCGCCGGTAGTGAAGATGTAGGTGCGTGCCTTCTGCAGCAGCCATTCGATGACGTCGGCCTGGCCAGCGGCGAAGGCGCCGGAGACTCCGGCGGCCTTGCCCAGGGTGCCGATGTAGATCAGGCGCCAGGAGGTCAGCCCGAGCGCGGCCAGCGCGCCGCGGCCCTGCGGGCCGAGCACGCCGAAGCCGTGGGCGTCATCCACCATCAGCCAGGCGTCGTGGCGCTCGGCCAGGGCGAGCAGCTCGGCCAGCGGGGCGAGGTCGCCGTCCATGCTAAACACGCTGTCGGTGACGATGAGCTTGCGCTTTGCCGCGCTGGCGGCCAGCTGACGCTCCAGCGCGGCACAGTCGGCATGCGGGTAGCGGTGCATCTCGGCGCGGGAGAGCAGCATGCCGTCCACCAGCGAGGCGTGGTTCAGGCGGTCGGCGAAGACGGCATCGCCGCGGCCGACCAGGGCGGGGATGACGCCGCTGTTGGCCATGTAGCCGGTGGAGAAGTAGAGCGCTTGCTCGCAGCCGACGAAGCTGGCGAGTTGCCGCTCCAGTTCGTCATGGCAGTCGTAGTGGCCGCTGACCAGGTGGGAGGCGCCGGAGCCGGTGCCCCAGCGCTGAGCGCCGGCCGCCAGCGCGGCGGCCAGTTCCGGCGTGCCGGCGAGGCCGAGGTAGTCGTTGCTGCAGAAGGACAGCAGCTTGCGACCATCCACTTCCGCCCAGGGGCCGCAGGGCAGGGCGTTGCTGCGGCGGCGGCGCAGCAGGGATTGCCGGCGCAGGCCGGCCAGTTCCGCCTGCAGGTCATGCAGCAGCCGGCTCATTTCAGTTCAGCACCACGTCCAGCGCGGCGGCGGCCGCGCTCGCCAAGTGCTCGCATTCGGCCCGGTCGAGGATGTAGGGCGGCATGAAGTAGACGGTGTTGCCTATCGGCCGTAGCAGCGCGCCGTGCTCCAGCGCGGCGGTAAAGAAGCGGCGGGCGAAATCCGGCGCGGCGCCGTCCACGTCGAAGGCGAAGATCATGCCGCGCCGGCGCAGGTGGCGAACGGCGGCATGGGTGCCGAGGCGTTCGCGCAGCAACTGCTCCAGGCGGTCGCCGCGGAGGCGGTTGGCGGCGAGCACATCGTCCTCGGCGAAGATGTCCAGGGTCGCCAGCGCCGCCCGGCAGGCCAGCGGATTGCCGGTGTAGGAGTGGGAATGGAGGAAGCCGCGGGCGCTCTCGTCGGCGTAGAAGCCGCGGTAGATCTCGTCGCGGCTGAGCACCAGCGACAGCGGCAGGTAGCCGCCGGAGATGCCCTTGGACAGACAGAGGAAATCCGGCCAGCCGGCGCGCGTGCTGCTGTCCACCTGCTCCCAGGCGAAGAAGCTGCCGCTGCGGCCGCAGCCAACCGCGATCTCGTCGGCGATCAGATGTACCTGGTAGCGGTCGCACAGGGTGCGGGCGAGGCGCAGGTATTCCGCGTCGTACATCACCATGCCGGCGGCGCCCTGCACCAGCGGCTCGACGATCAGCGCGGCGGTTTCGGCGTGGTGTTCTTCGAGATGGCGCTCCAGTGCGCGGGCGGCCTGGCGGGCGATGTCGGTGGCGGAGGTCTCGCCGCTGGCGAGGCGGCTGTCCGGCACTGGCACGACTGCGCCCGGGCGCACCAGCGGCGCGTAGGCGTCACGGAACAGCGGCACGTCGGTCACCGCCAGCGCGCCGGCGGTCTCGCCGTGATAGCTGCCGGCGAGGCTGACGAAACGGTTCTTCCCCGGCAGGCCGTGGTTGCGCCAGTAATGCACGCTCATCTTCAGCGCGATCTCGGTGGCCGAGGCGCCGTCCGAGGCGTAGAAGGCGTGGCCCAGGCGGTGGCCGCTGAGGGCGCTCAGGCGTTCGGACAGCTCGACCACCGGCGGATGGGTGAAGCCGGCCAGCATCGCGTGCTCCAGCCTGTCCAGCTGGTCGTGCAGCGCGGCGCCGATGCGCGGGTTGCAGTGGCCGAAGAGGTTCACCCACCAGGAGCTGATGCCGTCCAGCAGGCGGCGGCCGTCCTCGGTGATCAGCCAGGCGCCTTCGCCTTTCACTACCGGCACCAGCGGCATGGATTCGTGGTGCTTCATCTGGGTGCAGGGGTGCCAGACGGAAGCCAGGGAACGCTGGAGCAGATCGGCGGACATGGGAAGAGACGGCGGGGGCGTATAACCGGCGAATGGTGCGCAATCGGTCCGGAGGTGTCAAACCGGCGCTGCGGCGCGAGGGCCATCCGGGCTAACATCGCGCGTCGCCGGTGAACTTCCGCACCGGGGCCCAAAGCAAGCGCATTGCGATCCAGCCGTTCCCCCTCCAATCCGTTTCCAGCGATTCGCCCCATGATCCTCGTCATCTCCCCCGCCAAAGCCCTCGACTACGACACGCCCCCCACCACCAGCACGCACACCCAGCCAGACTTCCTCGATCAGGCGCAAGGGCTGATCGACATCCTGCGCGAGAAATCGCCGGCCCAGATCGCCGAGCTGATGTCGCTGTCCGACCAGCTCTCCACGCTGAACGCGGCGCGTTACTCCACCTGGTCGCGGCCCTTCGACAGCGGCAACGCCAAGCAGGCGGTGCTGGCCTTCAACGGCGATGTCTATGAAGGTTTGTCCGCAGCCACGCTGGACGAGGCCGGTCTGGCCTGGGCGCAGGACCATCTGCGCATCCTCTCCGGTCTCTACGGTGTGCTGCGCCCGCTGGACCTGATGCAGCCTTATCGCCTGGAAATGGGCACCCGGCTGGCCAACCCGGCTGGCAAGGATCTGTACGCCTACTGGGGCGAGCGCATCACCGATGAGTTGAATGCACTGCTGGCGCGGGAAGAGAAGGCGGGGCGCGAGCCGGTACTGGTCAATCTGGCCTCCGGCGAGTACTTCAAGTCGGTCAAACCGCGCAAGCTCCGCGGCCGGCTGGTGACGCCGGTGTTCGAGGACTGGAAGGCAGGCCAGTACAAGATCATCAGTTTCTACGCCAAGCGCGCCCGCGGGCTGATGAGCCGCTACGCCATCGACCACCGGGCCGAGGACGTGGAGGCGCTCAAAGGTTTCGATGGCGAAAGCTACGCTTACGACGAGGCCGCCTCCGACGGCGACAGCTGGGTATTCCGTCGCCGCGTGGGCTGAGCTCCGACCTGCGCCCGACCATATGCCGCCCGCGCCAGTGCCCCGGGCGGCCAAGGAGAGCACCATGCGCATCAGTTCCTGCTTCGACTCCGGTGCCATCGAAGTCGTGAGCCTGGCCGACCCGGCCGACATCCGCCTGCGGCTGCGGGCGGACAACGCCGCCGTCTTCCGCCAGTGGTTCCACTTCCGCCTGCACGGCGCCGCCGGCAAGGCGGTGCGCATGGTGTTCGAGAACGCCGCCGATGCCGCTTACCCGGATGGCTGGCCGGACTATCGCTGCGTGGCTTCCTACGACCGCCAGACCTGGTTCCGCGTCTCCGCTACCCGCTACGACAACGGCCAGCTCATCGTCGACCACCAGCCTGAGTTCAACAGCGTCTATTACGCCTACTTCGAGCCCTATTCGCTGGAGCGCCACCTGGATCTGCTGGGCCGTGTCCAGCGTTCGCCCCATACGGCGGTGCGCAACCTGGGCGCCACGGTGGAAGGGCGGGATCTGGACATGGTGGCGGTCGGCCGCGAGCTACCCGACCGCAAGCCGGTGTGGATCACTGCGCGTCAGCATCCGGGCGAAAGCATGGCGGAGTGGTTCGTGGAAGGGCTGCTGGAGCGCCTGCTGGACGAGGCCGACCCGGTGGCGCGGTGCTTGCGGGAGCAGGCGCTGCTCTACATCGTGCCCAACATGAACCCGGACGGCGCGGTGCGCGGCAACCTCCGCACCAATGCCGCCGGCCGCAACCTGAACCGTGAATGGCGCAATCCGGACGTGGCGGCCAGCCCGGAGGTGTTCCACGTTCGCCGGGCGATGGAAGCCAGCGGCTGCGCGCTTTTCCTCGACATCCACGGCGACGAGGCGCTGCCCTACGTGTTCTTCTCCACCGCGGAAGAGGTACCGGGCTTCACGCCGGAGATGGCGCAGCAGCAGGCCCGCTTCGTCGCCGCTTTTTCAGCCGCCAGCCCGGACTTCCAGACCGAGCATGGCTATCTACCCGGGCGCTTCGGCGAAGAGTTGCTGTCCCTGGCGAGCAAATGGGTGGCGCACCGCTTCGGCTGCGTGTCGCTGACGCTGGAGATGCCGTTCAAGGACAACGCCAATCTGCCGGACGGCCGCTGCGGCTGGAGCGGTGAGCGCAGCAAGCGCCTGGGCGCCGCCATGCTGCCGGCCATCCTGAGGCATGTGCAGGACGGCGGCTGAGGAACTGCAAGGGGCAGGGCGGGCGCCCGCGAGGAATGAGGCGAGGGGCGGGAGTCCGCCGCCTGCGGGGGGCTCAGCTGGCGAACAGCGCCAGGATGCCGTCCAGGCCGACGAAATCCAGCCGATAGTCCGCGGCTTCCCGCAGCACCGGCTTGGCGTGGTAGGCGATGCCGACGCCGGCGGCTTCCAGCATCAGCTTGTCGTTGGCGCCGTCGCCGGCGGCGATCACCTGCTGCGGCGCCAGGCCGAGCTCATCGCGGATGCGGCACAGGTGGGCGGCCTTGGCTTCGCCATCCACCACCGGGCCGGCGACCTTGCCGGTCAGCCGGCCATCCACCACTTCCAGCTGGTTGGCGTAGGCGTAGTCGAAGGCCAGGCGCTGCTGCAGCCGCTCGGTGAAATAGGTGAAGCCGCCGGAGACCAGCACCGTGCGCACGCCGGCGTCGCGCAGGCCGCGCATGAGTGCTTCGGCGCCGGGGTTGAGCTGCAGCCTTTCCTCGTAGACGCGGCCCAGCGCGCTTTCCGGCAGGCCGGCGAGCAGGGCGACGCGGCGGTTCAGCGATTCGCGGAAGTCGATCTCGCCGCGCATCGCCGATTCGGTGATGGCGGCCACCTCCCGCTTCAGCCCCTGCATGTCGGCGATCTCATCGATGCACTCGATGTTGATCAGCGTCGAATCCATGTCGGTGACGAACAGGCCCATGTCCGAGAGTCTGCGGCCGGGTGGCACCCAGGCCCAGTCGATGTCGTGGGCGCGGCAGTGAGGCGCGATGTCGGTCGCCGGGTCGGCGCCCAGCAGGCGAAAGGCGCTGGGGGTGATCTGCTCGATGGCGCTGGCGTGCACCAGCTTGGCCAGCGTTTTCAAGGCGAGGTTGTCGATGTCCTCGCCCTGCGCGACGAGGTTCATGCGCGCTCCCGCCGGGCCAGGGCTTCGCGCAACACGGTGTGGGCGCCACGGATCATGTCCACCGTGGTGTCCCAGCCGACGCAGCCGTCGGTCACCGAGCAGCCGTACTTCAGCTGCGACAGGTCGGCCGGGATCGGCTGGTTGCCGGCTTCGATGAAGCTCTCGATCATCAGGCCGACCACCGAGCGGTTGCCCTCGCGGATCTGGTGGATCACATCCTTCATCACCAGCGGCTGCATTTCCGGCTTTTTCCACGAGTTGGCGTGGGAGCAATCCACCACGATGTTCACCGGCAGCTTGGCCTTGCCGAGGGCCTGCTCGGCCAGGGAGATGGAGACGGTGTCGTAGTTCGGCCGGCCGCCGCCGCCGCGCAGCACCACATGGCCGTGGCGGTTGCCGCGGGTGCGCAGGATGGCGGACTGGCCACGGCCATTCACGCCGAGGAAGCTGTGCGGATTGGAGGCGGAGATGATGGCGTTGATCGCCACTTCCAGGTCGCCGTCGGTGGCGTTCTTGAAGCCCACCGGGGTGGACAGGCCGGAAGCCATCTCGCGGTGGGTCTGGGACTCGGAGGTGCGGGCGCCGATGGCGGTCCAGGAAATCAGGTCGCCGTAGTACTGCGGCGCGATCGGGTCTAGCGCCTCGGTGGCGGTCGGCAGGCCGGTTTCGCTGACGTCCAGCAGGAAGCGGCGGGCCTTGGCCATGCCCTCGTCGATGCGGAAGGAGTCGTCCATGTAGGGATCGTTGATGAAGCCCTTCCAGCCGGTGGAGGTGCGCGGCTTCTCGAAGTAGACGCGCATCACCAGCAACATGGTTTCGGCCACCTCGTCGGCCAGCGCTTTCAGCCGGCGGGCGTAGTCCAGGCCGGCGGCCGGGTCGTGGATGGAGCAGGGGCCGACGACGACGAAGAGTCGCGGGTCCTTGCGGTCCAGGATGTCGGCAAGGGCCTGGCGGCCGGCGAGCACCGCGGCGGCGGCACGGTCGGTCAGCGGGACGGCGGCCTTGATCTCCTCCGGAGAGGGCATGTGATCGACCGCGGCAATGTTCAGGTTCTCGGTCTGGGCGACAGACATGATGCGCTCCCGCAGCACAGGGAAAAGAGCGGCATTGTAACGCCGCGGCAGGGCTGTTCCGAAGCTTCCGCTGACGGAAACCACCGTGGAGACGGGCGGGGGGCTGGGTGAGCGCATGTTGCTAAGGTAATATCCGCCGATTCCAGTTTCGGCGCTTCGTCCGTGGCTCGCGCACGCGTCCGGCCGAGCCTCCGCCCAAGGTGGAATATCCCTGGATCTCCCACCCGAATGTGATGAAGCGCTTATTCGCCGGTCTGTGCCTGTTCCTGTTCGCCGCCTCCGCCTGGAGTGCGGCCGGCTACTCCGGCTATTCCCCGGCGCGCCCGCAACCCACCAGCCTGGCACCGCTGGGCGGGGAACTGCCGGTCATCGCCCTCGGCATACGCGGCTCCGCCCGCCAGCTGAACGTGGCCGAGCTCGAGCGCGGCATGCTTTACCAGGTCCGTACCCGCAGCTTCTGGCCGGCGGACGACGGCGTCTATCAGGGCCCGCTGCTGGCCGATGTGCTGGCCCGCTACGGCATGGACAAGGTGAAGGCGATACGGGTGTTCGGCGGCGACGGCTTCTCCCAGCTCATTCCCTGCGAGGACTGGGAGCGCTGGCCGCTGCTGCTCGCCACCCGCCGCGACGGCCATCCCTTGTCCCGGCGGGAGAAGGGGCCGGTACGCGTCATCTATCCGCGCGACATGGACAAGACGCTGGAGGACACGCTGTACCGCCTCCGCTGGGTCTGGCTCATCGAGCGCATCGAGCCGGTGAACTGAGCATGCCGCGTGTGATCCTGGTCTGGCGTCGTCGTTTCTATGTGCTCGCCCTGCTGGCGCTGTCGCTTTCCGCCGCCGGCATTGTGCAGCTGTGGGTGAACGTCTCCCGCATCGAGGCGGCGCTGCCGCTGACCTCGCTTTACCGCGAGCGTGATTTCTCCGCCTTCTTCCACGACCTGACCCGGCTTGAGGCTGCCTTGCAGATGGCGGCGGTGGTGCCGGACGAGAAGAACTATGCCGCGCTGGACTTTGCGCTGGACCTCGCCACCCTGCGCCAGCGCGACAACATCGGCGTGTATGGCGAGTCCGGCGTCGAGGGGCTGGATGCCTTCAACCGGCGGCTGGCGGAGGTGCTGGCGCGGCTGGACACGCTGCGAGCCACCCGGCCGCAGGATGGCATCGGCCTGGGCGCCGAGCTGGACAGGATCAGCGGCCTGCGTGCAGAGTTGCAGGCACTCAACGACGCCCTGTTCCAGTCGTCGATGGAGCAGGCCTCCAGCCAGCGTACCTCGCTGGGCCAGCTGCGGCAGAGCATGTCTGCCCTCATCGTGTTGCTGGGGGCTTTCGGCCTGGGGCTGGCCGGACTGTTGCTGCGCCAGCAGCGCAGCATCCGCACGCTGGAGCAGCGCGACGTGGAACTGCGCGCCGGCGAGGCGGTACAGCGGGAATTGCGCGAGCGGCTGGAGAAGATCGCCGACAACGTGCCAGGCGTGATCTACCAGTACCGTCAGAGCATCGACGGCCGCTCGACCTATCCTTACGCCAGCCAGGGCATACGCGCCCTGTTCGGCGTGTCGCCGGAAGAGGTGCGGCGCGACGGTAACAGGGTGCTGGCGGCCATCCATCCCGAGGACCGCGAGCGGGTCAGCGAATCGCTGCTGCTGTCCGCCCAGACGCTGCAGCCGTGGAACTGTGAGTACCGCGTCGGCCGGCCGGAGAGCCCGGTGTGGGTCAGCGCCTACGCCACGCCGCAGCTGGAGGGCGATGGCAGCGTGCTGTGGCATGGCTACGCGCACGACGTCAGCCGCCACAAGGCGGCGGAGGACGAGATCCGCCAGCTCGCCTTCTACGATCCGCTCACCGGCCTGCCCAACCGCCGCCTGCTGATGGACCGGCTGCGCCACGCCCTGGCCGGCCAGCTTCCGGGCCAGCGCCACGGCGCGCTGCTGTTCATCGACCTGGACAACTTCAAGACGCTGAACGATACCCAGGGCCATGAGTACGGCGACCATCTGCTGTGCCAGGTGGCGGAGCGGCTGGTGTCCTCGGTGCGCGGCGCCGACACCGTCGCCCGCCTGGGGGGTGACGAGTTCGTCGTCATGCTGCAGGACCTGAGCGCGCAGCCGCGGGAGGCGGTTGCCGCCGCGGAGGCGGTGGGCGACAAGATACTGCTCGCCCTGAACAGCCCGTACCTGATCGCCGGCCGCGAGTTCCACAGCACCCCCAGCATAGGCATCACCTTGTTCGATGCCGCCGACCAGCATATCGACGAACTGCTGAAGCGCGCCGATCTGGCGATGTACCAGGCCAAGGAGGCCGGTCGCAACACCTTGCGCTTCTTCGACCCGGCCATGCAGGCCGAGGTGGCGGCCTATTCGGCACTGGAGTCTGACCTGCGCCAGGCGCTGCGCGAGGGCCAGTTCCTGCTGCACTACCAGCCGCAGCTGGACCGCAGCGGCAAGGCTACCGGCGCGGAAGCGCTGCTGCGCTGGCAGCACCCGGCACGCGGCAACATTCCGCCGGCCGATTTCATTCCGCTGGCCGAGCGCAGCGGCCTCATCGTGCCGGTGGGCCGCTGGGTGCTGGAAAGCGCGTGCCGCCAGCTGGCGGCTTGGGCGCAGGTGCCGGCCACCGCCCAGCTGACGCTGGCGGTGAACGTCAGCGTGCGCCAGTTCCGCCACCCGGACTTCGTGGACCAGGTGGTGGGCGCGCTGGACCGCAGCGGCGCAGATCCGCTGCGCCTCAAGCTGGAATTGACCGAGAGCCTGCTGCTGGACGACGTCGAGGAAATCGTCGCCAAGATGACGCGCCTGAAGCAGCTGGGCGTCGGCTTCTCGCTGGACGACTTCGGCACCGGTTATTCCTCGCTGGCTTACCTGAAGCGGCTGCCGATAGAGCAATTGAAGATAGATCGCTCCTTCGTCCGCGACGTGCTCACCGATCCGAACGATGCGGTGATCGCCCGCACCATCATCGCCCTCGGGCAGAGCCTGGGTCTGAGTGTGATGGCGGAAGGGGTGGAAACCGAAGCGCAGTACGCCTTCCTCTCCCGTCACGGCTGCGAGGCTTTCCAGGGTTTCCTGTTCGGCCAGCCGAAAGCGGAATGGAGCCTGCTCGGAGCGAGCCCGGCCGTGAGCTTCAGCTGAACCCGCCGCCGCGTGCTTACAGCCAGCGCGCCTTCTTGAAGCGCCAGTACAGCACGCCGCAGGAGGCGGCGATCAGGCCGAGCGCGGTCGGGTAGCCATACTCCCACTGCAGTTCCGGCATGTGCACGAAGTTCATGCCCCAGACGCCGGCGAAGGCGGTGGCGACGGCGAATATCCCCGCCCAGGCCGCCAGCCGCTTGCTCACCTCGGTCTGGTCGAGGGCAACCATGGAGAGGTTCACCTGGATGGCGGTGGCGATGGTCTCCCGGGTGCTCTCCAGCGAGGCGTTGATGCGGGTGAGGTGGTCGTAGACATCGCGGAAGTAGTTGCGGCTGCTGCTGCACACCGGCGGTACCCGGCCGCTCTGCAGCTTGCCGGCGGCCTCCATCAGCGGCGTCACCGCATGCTTCAGCACCGTCACCTTGCGCTTCAGGCGGTAGAGCCGGCGGATGCTGCTGCTGCGGGCCGCGCCCTTGGTGAAGATGCGCTCCTCCAGCAGCTCCAGCTCGTTCTCCAGTTTCTCGATCAGCGGGAAGTAGCGGTCCACCACCGCGTCCATCAGCGCGTAGAACACATAGCCGGAACCGCGCGCCAGCATCTTGGGCTCGCGTTCGCAGCGCGCTCGCACGCCGAGGAAGTCCTGCTTGCTGCCGCTGCGCACCGAGAGGATGTAGTTGGGGCCAACGAAGACATCGACCTCGCCCACATGCAGCTGCCCCTCATGCTCCTCGACCAGGTGCATCACCGCGAACACCTCGTCGCCGTACTCCTCGATCTTGGGCCGCTGGTGGCCGTGGGCGGCATCCTCGATGGCGAGTTCGTGCAGGTTGAACTCCTGCTTCATGGTCGCCAGCTCTTCGGCGGTGGCGTCCTTCAGCGCCACCCAGACGAAGCAGTCCGGCTTGGCCAGGTAGTCGCTGATCTGCTCGACTTCGAGGTCGGCCAGCTTGTGGCCGTGCTGGTAGGCAATGCAGTTGATCAGCATGGGGCGTCCTCCGGTCGGCGGCCGGGCCGGCTCAGGCCTTCACCGCGTCCAGCAATTCCCGCACCGCCTGGGCGCGCTGCTTGAGCACCGGCAGGTTGACTTTGCGGATCAGCCTGTCCGGGCCGGCCATGCGGGTGTTCTTGTCTTTCTGGATGAGGAAGATGACCTTGGCCGGGTCGATTGGTGCCGCGGGGCCGAACTGCACGCTGATCTGCGCCTCGGAGGCGTCCAGCTTCTGCACGTTCCACGGCTTGAGCAGCAGGCGCAGGCGGTGGGTTTCGATCAGCGCCTGCGTCTGCTGCGGCAGCTCGCCGAAGCGGTCTATGAGTTCTTCCTGCAGGCTGCGCAGTTCGTCTTCCGAGTCGCAATTGGCCAGGCGCTTGTACAAGGTCAGGCGCTCGCCCACGTCCGGGCAGTAGTCGGTGGGCAGCAGGGCGGGTGCGTGCAGGTTGATCTCGGAAACGACTTCCAGCGGCTGCGACAGGTCCGGCTCCTTGCCGGCCTGCAGATCCTTCACCGCGCGCTTGAGCATCTCGGTGTAGAGCGAGAAGCCGACCTGCTGGATCTCGCCGGACTGGCTCTCGCCCAGCACCTCGCCGGCGCCGCGGATCTCCAGGTCGTGCATCGCCAGGTAGAAGCCGGAGCCAAGCTCCTCCATCATCGAGATCGCTTCCAGCCGCTTCTGCGCCTGGGCGGTGGGCTTGGCGTTGGCATCGGTCAGCAGGTAGGCGTAGGCCTGGTGGTGCGAACGGCCGACACGGCCGCGCAGCTGGTGCAGCTGGGCGAGGCCGAAGCGGTCGGCGCGGTTGATGATGATGGTGTTGGCGGTGGGGATGTTGATACCGGTTTCGATGATGGTGGTGCACAACAGCAGGTTGGCGCGCTGCTGGGTGAAGTCGCGCATCACCCGCTCCAGTTCGCGCTCCGGCAGCTGGCCGTGGCCGACGACGATACGCGCCTCCGGTACCAGCTCGGCCAGTTCGTTGCGCACGTTTTCTATGGTGTCCACCTCGTTGTGGAGGAAGTACACCTGGCCGCCGCGCTTGAACTCGCGCAGCACCGCCTCGCGCACGATGCCCTTGCTCCAGCGCTGCACGAAGGTCTTGATCGCCAGCCGTTTCTGCGGCGCGGTGGCGATCACCGAGAACTCGCGCAGGCCCTCCATCGCCAGCCCCAGGGTGCGGGGAATCGGCGTGGCGGTGAGGGTGAGGATGTCCACCTCGCTGCGCAGCTGTTTCAGCGCCTCCTTCTGGCGTACGCCGAAGCGGTGTTCCTCGTCGATGATGACCAGGCCCAGGCGCTTGAACACCACATCCTTCTGCAGCAGGCGGTGGGTGCCGATGATGATGTCCACCTTGCCCTCGCCAAGCTGGACCAGCGCCTCCGCCTGTTCCTTGGCGGACTTGAAGCGTGACAGTTCGGCGATCTTGATCGGCCAGTCGGCGAAGCGGTCGGTGAAGGTCTGGTAGTGCTGCTCGGCCAGCAGCGTGGTGGGACACAGCACCACCACCTGCTTGCCGTCGGCGACGGCGATGAAGGCGGCCCGCAGCGCGACTTCGGTCTTGCCGAAACCGACGTCGCCGCACACCAGGCGGTCCATCGGCCGGCCGGACTTCATGTCGGCCACCACCGCGTCGATGGCGGCCTGCTGGTCCGGCGTGGTGTCGAAGCCGAAGGCCTCGGCGAAGGCTTCCAGGTCGTGCTGCTTGAAATCGAAGCGGTGGCCGGGGCGCGCGGCGCGCTGGGCGTAGAGGGCGAGCAACTCGGCGGCGGTGTCGCGCACCTGCATCGCCGCCTTCTTCTTCGCCTTTTCCCACTGGCCGGAGCCGAGGCGGTGGAGATCCACCGCCTCCGGGTCGGCACCGGCGTAGCGGGTGATCACATGCAGCTGCGACACCGGCACATAGAGTTTGTCGCCGGCGTTGTACTCCAGGTGCAGGAACTCGGTGTCGCCTTCGCCGAGGTTCATGTGCACCAGGCCGAGATAGCGGCCGATGCCGTGGGAGACGTGCACCACCGGGTCGCCGATCTTGAGCTCGGAGAGGTCGCGCAGCCAGCCCTCCATCGTCGCCGCCTTCTTCGCCTCGCGGCGGGCGCGGCTGCGGGCGGTGGTGGCATAGAGCTCGGCCTCGGTGACGACGGCGATGCCTGCCTCCGGCAGCAGGAAGCCCGCGGCCAGCGGGCCGACGCCGAGGGCGAAGGCGCTGCCGCTATCGACGAAGGCATGGAAGTCGGCGCTGGCGCTGGGCTTGAGCCCATACTCGGCGAGGTATTCGGAGATGGTCTCGCGGCGGCCGGGCGAGTCCGCCAGCAGCAGTACGCGGCCGCCCTGGCTGCACCATTCGCCCTGCAGCAGCGCCTTCAGCTTGTGCAGCGGATCGCTGGCCTTGCGCTCCACCGCCAGTTCCGGCAGGGCCCGCGCGGCCTCGCCGGCGGCGCCGGAGGCCAGCGTGAGCCGGGGACGGTTCTTCAAGGCGACGAAGAAAGACTCCTCCGACAGGAAGAGCTGGTCCGGCGGCAGCACCGGCTTGCTGCGGTCGCCCTTCAGCAGGTCGTAGCGGGAGCGGGTGTCGCGCCAGAACTCGGTGATGGTGGCGGAAACGTCGCGGTGCAGCAGCACCGGCGTGTCGGCCGGCAGGTAGTCGAACAGGGTGGCCGTTTCTTCGAAGAACAGCGGCAGGTAATACTCGATGCCCGCCGGTGCGATGCCGTTGGAGACGTCCTTGTAGATGGAGGCCTTGGACGGATCGCCCTCGAAGGTTTCGCGGAAGCGGCTGCGGAAGCGGGTGCGGCCACCATCGTCCAGCGGAAACTCGCGCGCCGGCAGCAGGCGGATCTCCTTGGTCGGGTAGACGGTGCGCTGGGTGTCCGGATCGAAGGTCTTGATGCTCTCGATTTCGTCGTCGAAGAGGTCGATGCGGTAGGGCAGCGGCGAGCCCATGGGGAAGAGATCCACCAGCCCGCCGCGCACCGAGAACTCGCCCGGGCTCACCACCTGGGTCACATGTGCATAGCCGGCCAGTGCCATCTGCGCCCGCAGTTGGTCCACGTCCAGCCTGGCGCCCTGCTTGAGGAAGAAGGTGTAGGCGGCGAGGTAGGTGGCCGGCGCCATGCGATAGAGCGCGGTGCTGGCCGGCACCAGCACCACGTCGGCCTCGCCGCGGCTGATGGCGTACAGGGTGGAGAGGCGTTCGGAGATCAGGTCCTGGTGCGGGGAGAAGCTGTCGTACGGCAGCGTCTCCCAGTCCGGCAGTAGGTGCAGGCGCAGGCCGGGCGCTAGCCAGGCGAGCTCGTCTTGCAGGCGCTGGGCATCCAGCGGGTTGGCGGTGACCACGGTAAGCATCTGCCCGCGGCCGGCGAGCTGGGCGAGCGCCAGCGCGTCGCTGGAGCCGGCCAGCGGGGGAAGGTCCAGCTTGCCGCCGGGCTTGGGCAGGGGCAAGGCAGAGAGACCGGGAAGCAGGGCGTCGAAACTGGGCATGGGCTCGGGCCGCGGCGGCGGCACGCGGCGCGGAAACGGGATGGGATGAGGCCGGATTATAGAGGAAGGCCCCGCCGCCAGCGCCGCGGAAAGGGCTAGGTGATAAGTCGTAGCGCGAGACGCGGCGCGGCTTTCGGCGCGGCCCGGGCAGGCCTCGGGGGTGGCCTCAGGCGTAGGTGTCTATGCTGCTGCCGGACGGCGCGGCGGCATCATAGGTGCGGGACAGGTCGCGTGCCGGCGAGGCGGGGGCGGCCTGCCCGCCGCTGGCCTGGGCTTCCACCGCCCGCTGCGCGACGATCTCTGCACGGGCCTCGACTTCCATGGCGCGGGCCTTGGCGGCAACCTGCCGGTCCTGGCTGGAAGGATTGGCCGGCGCCAGGGCCGCGGCGGCGATCTGGCGTGCCTTGTCGGCAGTCTCTTCCGGGCTTTTGCCGGCGGAGGTGTCGATGCGGACTTCGCCGCCGATGGCATAGCGTTCGCCATCCGGCCCGGTACGGAAGGAGTAGGTTGCGCCGCGGGTAATGAGGCCGGCGCCGGCCGCCACATGCGCCGCCTCATGCGTGCGGACCTCATTGTCCCGCGCCTCCAACTGGGCGACTTCGCGTTGCTCCGCCTCGGTCAGCGTCTCTTCGCGCGCCCAGGCCTGCGCCTTCCCTGAGCCGGAGCGGGATTCGGTGGACGGAGGGACGTAGGCCGGGGAAGAGGAAGAAACGCCGGAGATGCTCATGCATGCTGGGCCGTAACCGGTGGCAACTATTCGAGATTAGTCGCCGGTGCGGGTTTGCGGTAGCGCGTTCGTCGGGCTGGTGGGCGCCGAAGTTTCCGGCGGGCGCCGGGCGAAGCTCACTCGGGGTGCTGCGGTGTGGCCGAGGGCGAGACGAGCGGCGCGTCGACCCCAGCGGTAGGGGGCTCGATGATCGCGGGAGGACGTTCCGGCAGGTGAGCGATCAACCATTCGGTGGCCAAGCTGGCGCCGGAGCGGATAGCCGCGTCGTCCGCATGGATGAAGTCGCCGCTGTCCAGCGTCTTCCAGCTGCGGGTGGCGGTAATGAGGTCGTACGCCTGGCGCAGCATCTCCAGGCCTTCGTCCTGGCTGCCGACGATGAAGCGCACCGGCCTCACCAGAGTACGCAGCGGCGCCGCACCGGCGAGGTCGGGCCGGCCGCCCAGGCAGGCAAGGGCGCCGAAGCACTCGGGCGACTTGGCCGCCGCCCGGATGGCGGCGCCGCTGGCCGTGCCGAGGGATACCAGGCCGATGGGCAGGCCGACCAGCGGCGGCTGGTGCAGCACCCAGTCGGCGGCAGCCAGCACCCGGTTAGCCAGCAACGGAACGTTGAAGTGGGCGTCCGGGTCGCGACTCTCCTCGTAGTGGGTGAGGAGGTTCATCGTCAGCGTGGCGAAGCCGGCTTCCTGCAGGGTGGCGGCGATCAGCGACTCGCGGGCGCGGGCCGGATGGTGGGCGTTGGGCTGCAGGACGATGGCCAGCGCGCGCACGTCCGGGGCATGGGAGAGCAGGCCATCTAGCCAGATGCCTTCGGTGGGCAGACTGATCAGCGTGTGGCGGAGCTTCACGGCGCTTCTTCTCGGCTGGGGCCGCGGCCGGGGCCGGCTGCGGGCGTTGGGCCAGCATGGCACAGCCGCCCGATGCGGGCAAGCCGGCTCAGGCGGGGCTTGTGGCGTGTATCGAGATGGGAATGCGGCGGGGGCCGAAGGGTTTGCCGTAGGGGCCGAAACGGCCGGCCAGGCGGGTGCCGCAGCAGGGGCAGGCGCCCTCCGCATCCAGGCGGTAGTCGAGGATCTGGTACCAGTCCCGCACGATCAGCGCCTCGCCGCACCGGGCGCAGCGGGTGGTGCCGCCCTCGGGGTCGTGGACGTTGCCGGTGTAGACGTGCTTCAGGCCGGCATCCAGCGCGATGCGGCGGGCGCGGGTGAGCGTCTCCGGCGGCGTGGCTGGAACATCGCGCATCTTGTGGTCCGGGTGAAAGGCAGTGAAGTGCAGCGGCACCTCATCGCCGAGTTCCCTGCAGACCCAGCGCGCAAGCGCCTGCAGTTCGGCGTCGCTATCGTTGCGGCCGGGGATCAGCAGCGTGGTGATCTCCAGCCAGACAGCGCTGTGATGGCGCAGCCAGACGAGGGTATCCAGCACCGGCTGCAGCTCGGCGCCGCAGAGCTGGCGGTAGAAGGCCGGGCTGAAAGCCTTGAGGTCCACATTGGCCGCATCCATGCGGGAGAAGAAATCCGCCCGCGCATTCGGCGTGATGTAGCCGGCAGTGACCGCCACCGTGGCAATGCCGCGCCCATGGCAGGCGTCGGCGATGTCCATCGCGTACTCGGCGAAGATGACCGGGTCGTTGTAGGTGAAGGCGACGCTACGGCAGCCATTGCGCTGGGCGGCGAGGGCGATGTCGTCCGGCAGGGCCTGGTCCATCAGCCGGTCCATGTCGCGGGATTTGCTGATGTCCCAGTTCTGGCAGAACTTGCAGGCGAGGTTGCAGCCAGCCGTGCCGAAGGAGAGCACGCTGCTGCCAGGATGGAAGTGGTTGAGCGGCTTCTTTTCTATCGGGTCGATGCAGAAGCCGGAGCTGCGGCCCCATGTGCTGAGGACGAGGCGGCCGCCGTCGTTCATGCGCACAAAGCAGGCCCCGCGCTGGCCTTCGTGCAGATGGCAGTAGCGCGGGCATAGATCGCACTGGAGGCGCCCGTCGTCCAGGGCGTGCCAGTAGCGGGCGGGGTGGTCGCTGGGGAGATTCATTTCCATGCCGGCCTGAACAATCCTTGCTTTCAGGCTAGCACGGTGCCGCGGAACTGCCGGGCGGTGCCCGGCGGGGCCAAGGGAAAGCCCTCAGCAGCATTCCTCTTCGAGCTTGTCCAGCAACAGCAGGCCTTCCTCGTCGTCGTAGGTTTCCAGCAGCTCGCGGATCATGTTGATGTAGCTGTGCACCAGGAAGAGCTCGTCGCAGCGCTCGCTGCTGCGGCCTTCCAGCTTGTCGCGGAATTTGTCCCAGAAGGCGTTGCTCTGGCCCGGGGTGTCGATGTGGCGGCGGATGTAGGTCATCAACAGCTTGGCGTTGCCGTCGCAGTCGATACCGCAGAAGGAGATGTAGCGGTCCGGCTTGTCCAGCGCCTCGGCGAAGGGGTTGCTCAGTTGCTGGCTCTTGGGCGGAAGCGGTGCGTTCATGGGGGCGGTCCTCGGAGTGGGCTATGGACGCAATTCTGTGGCCCACCCCATACCGCTGTCTGTCAGCCAGGCGACAATTCGCTGCCTTTCGCGCGCCGTGCCAGTTCCGCCGGGTCCAGCAGCAGCAGGGCGCGACGGCCTTCGCGGGCGAGTACGCCGTCGCGCACCAACTGGCTGATGAGCGAGGACACCGTTTGCCTGGAGGTGCCGAGCAGGCGGGCGATGTCCTCGGTGCGCAGCTGCAGTGGCACCCGCAGCCCCACCGGCAGCTCGGCATCCGCCGCGCGCGCCAGGCCCAGCACGAAGTTGGCCAGCCGGGCACTGACGTCGCGGAAGGCGAGGTTCTCGATGATGTTGATGGAGTTGCTGAGCAGCCGGGCGAACACCCGGATGATGGCCGGTGTGAGTCTGGGATCGGCCAGCAGCTGGGACTGGAAGCGTTTGGTATCCGCGACCAGCAGACTGCAGTCGCTCACCGCCTCCACCCAGGCGCGGGTGTGGCTGGAGAAGACTTCTCCCGGTTCGAGGAAGGCCAGCGTCAGCTCCTTGTCGTCGCCGGACAGGAAGACCCGCAGGCGGCCGCTCTGCAGCTGGAAGACGGCATCGTCGCCGCTGCCAGGGTAGGTGATGTATTCGCCTTTGGCGTAGCGCCTCAGCTTGAGCTCCGGCAACTGGAACAGGCCGCCGGCGGCGCCGGGATGGCCGCCACCGTGTCCGCCAGCGCCGTGCCCGTGGCCACCGGCGTGAGGCGGAGGCAAGTCGGTCGGGCCGGTCTTCATGCCTTGGCTACCCCGCTCTCAGCTCCGTCTTCCATCCACTTGCGCACCGAGTACCGCGCTGCCATCAAGCGCTCGGCCGGATGGTCTGCCGCCAATCCCAGCTTGTGCTTGAGCGCCGCCAGGAAGCGTGCCGGCTCCGGCAACTGGGACCAGACTTGCGGCAGGAAGGTGGCGCTGCGACAGCCGGCGAAAAGGATCAAGCCGTCTTCGCCCGGACGCAGTTGCGACAGCAGGCCTGCCTCGTCAGCGAACGCCAGGAAGTCGGGCGCAGACAGCAGCGAGACTTCGATCCTGATGAGGGGAAACTCGGTGGCCGCCAGCGGCGGGAAGCGCGGGTCGCGGCAGGCGCCGACCGCGTTGGCGGCGACGTCTTCGGCCAGGCTGCGCTGTGGTCGCAGGCTGCCGATGCAGCCGCGCAACTCGCCGTCCTTGGTCAGGGTGACGAAGGTGGCGCCGCGTTCGGCCAGCGCCGGTTCCGGCGGTGGCGGTTCGCCCAGGCCGAGATGATGGGCAATCGCCTGGCGGGCCCGCGCCAGCAGCAGGGTGCCGAGTTCAGTGTCTGAGGGCGGCATCGGGAAGGGGATCGCAGAAGGCAATGCTGGCGTAGCCGACGACCCGGCTGCGGTCGCCAGCGGTATCGCCGGAGTTGCGCAGGTCCAGCAGCCGGGGCACCAGCCCGTGCCGGCGGGCGACCGGAATCAGTCCGTTCACCGCGGTGGCGCCGCAAGCCTGTTCATGGTCGATGCCGCCATGCATCAGCAGGATCTGCTGTACCGTCGCGCGGTCGCAGCTGGAGGCCTGATGGTAAGGGTGGTAGTGGGAGAGGTCGGAGCTGATCACGATCAGGGTCTCCGGGCCGCCCCATAGTGCTTCCAGCAGCTCGCCGGTGGCCTCGGGCGTCGCACGCCCCACCAGCAGGGGCACGAGTTCGAAGCTGTCCAGACAAAGCTGTAGGAAAGGCAACTGCACTTCCAGCGAGTGCTCCAGCGCATGCGGGCGGTCATCCACGGCCATGTCCGGCCGCTGCTGCAGCGCGAGCCAGTCCTCACGCGCAATCGGGATCTCGCCCAGCGGTGTGGCGAAGGCCTGGGCCGCCGGCAGCGCGAAGCCGCTCACGGGCATGCGATGCGCCGGGCCGAGCAGGATGACGCGCCGTATCTGCTGCCGCAGCGGCGCCAGGCTGGCGTAGGCGGTGGCGGCCACCGGGCCGGAGTAGAGGTAGCCGGCGTGGGGTACCACCAATGCCTTCGGCATCGGCGCTTCATCCAGCGCAACCGCGGACGAGAGCATTTCGGCGATCTGGGCACGCAGCACCCGATCATCGGCGGGATAGAACTGGCCGGCGACGGCAGGCGGACGGATAGAAGCGATGGCCATGGCGTGTAAGGAACGACGGACAGGTGGAATGGAGCAAAAACCGCGCCCGCATCGCGGACTTGGCCTTCGATTATAGGCACGGCTGACGCCAGACCAGCCGGCCCGCGTTCGCGCCGACCGGAGATCGGCGGGCCCGGGTGTTGCGTCGGCGCATACTGCGGGGAGATTGCGGCGGAGAGGGGCGCGGTTAGAATCCGCGCCATGCAAAATTTCCATCCCCGCCATTTCGCCCTGGTGCCCGCAGCCGGCAGCGGTTCACGCATGGGTTCTGCGCTGCCGAAACAGTATCTGCCGCTGCTTGGCCGGCCGCTGCTGTTCCATACGCTGTCTGTGCTGTGCCAGGCGCCGGAAATAGACAAGGTCTTCGTCGTGCTGTCTGTGGGCGACGCCGAGTGGGCCAGGCACGATTGGAGCGAACTTGGCCCCAAGCTGGTGCCCCTGTTCTGCGGCGGCCCCAGCCGGGCGGACAGCGTGCTGGCCGGCCTGCGCGCCATCGCCAACGAGGCGGAGCAGTCCGACTGGGTGCTGGTGCACGATGCCGCGCGCCCCTGCCTTGCGCCCTGGCACATCGACAAGCTGGTGCGCGAACTCGCCGGCGAAGAGGTCGGCGGCCTGCTGGCCGTGCCGGTGGCGGATACGCTGAAGCGCGCCGACAGCCAGCGCCATGTCGCCGCCACCGTGCCGCGCGACAGCCTGTGGCAGGCGCAGACGCCGCAGATGTTCCGCTACGTGATGCTGCGCCGGGCACTGGAGAGCGCACGTGAAGTCACCGACGAGGCCAGCGCATTGGAAGCCGCCGGCCTGCATCCGCGCCTGGTCGAAAGCGATGCGACCAACCTGAAGGTGACCTGGCCGCTGGACCTCCATCTGGCCGAATGGATACTGCAGAACCGCGAGGAGAAGATGGGATGAGTGTGCCTTTCCGCATCGGCCAGGGTTTCGATGTGCATGCCCTGGTGCCTGGCCGGCCGCTGATCATTGGCGGCGTCAGCATCCCCTTCCATCTGGGCTTGCTGGGCCACTCCGACGCAGACGTGTTGCTGCACGCGGTGACCGACGCGGTGCTGGGCGCCGCCGGCCTGGGTGACATCGGCCGCCTGTTCCCGGATACCGATCCTGCCCATGCCGGTGCCGACAGCCGTGTGCTGCTGCGCGAGGCGTGGTCGCGCGTGCGCGGCGCCGGCTGGCAGCTTGTCAACGTGGACGCGACCGTGATCTGCCGGGCGCCGCGCATCCTGCCCCATGCGCCAGCAATGGTGGCCAACATCGCGGCCGACCTGGAGATGGACGCAACGGCGGTCAACATCAAGGGCAAGACCACCGAGAAGCTGGGTTTCACCGGCCGGGGCGAGGGCATCGCCGCCCAGGTCGTCTGCCTGCTCGCCCGCGCGGGCTGAGGGACGGGCAGGCGGCAGGCCGGCGATGAGCGAGCGTGCCCGGGTGTTCTTCGCCTGCTGGCCCTCGCCCGGACTGGCCGGGGCGATCCACCGCCAAGCGCTCCGGCTGCAGCAAAGCTGCAAGGGTAGGGTGATGCGGCCGGACACGTTGCACATGACCTTGGCCTTTCTCGGTGATGTCGAACGCCACCGCCTGCCCGAACTTCAGGCGGTGGCATCCCGTGTGGCCGCCGTGCCTTTCCACATCAGCTTGACGCGCCAGGGTAGCTGGCATGGGCATCGCATCATCTGGCTTGCGCCCGAGGAGGTGTCAGCGCCCTTGGATCTGCTGCAGACGAAGCTGTGTGCCGGGCTGCGCAGCGCTGGATTCCAACTGGAGGGGGGCAGCTACAAGCCGCATGTGACGGTATTGCGCAACGCCCGGAGCGCGCCGGCGGAAGCGTGCTGCGGAGAAGGGCTGGGCTGGGCGGTGGACGCCTTCCGGCTGGTCGAATCGCAACGGCTGCCCGACGGGGCCAGTTACCGTACGCTGGGAGAGTGGCCGCTGTGAGCATGACCGTGGTGGCTTGAGGGCGCCGGAATGAATGCGGGGCGCCAAGCGCCCCGCGGTGGTCGGGCCGTCCGGAGCGGCCCTCGCGCCTCCCTGAGGGAGGCAGTCGAAATCAGAGGTAGATTGCGGTGGAAAGGCGCAGGGCCAGTTCCGGTTCAGGCGTCTTGGTGTAGTCCTTCTCGAAACGGTCCGAGACAAGCTGGGCGGTGGGCCCATCCATCACGGTGTTGAGCATCCCCATGAATGCCGGCGGAGCCACGATGATGGCGCGGCGGAACGCGTTCTGCGCCCGCCCCAGGTAGAGCGTCTGTGCGATCTCCTGCGCGAATACCTTGGCCTCATGCTGCTTCGGCAAGGTTTGCGGCTGCTTGGCGCCCCCTGAGACACCACCTGCTGCCATGCTGCCGGGGCGGTCGGTTACGAGGTCGGCGTTTTTCCGGCGGCTAGCCGGATGGATTAGTTCCTTTACCAGCTTCAAGCCCTTGTTCGGGCCGAGGTTCGCATACAGCTTCGCCAGGCTGGCGTTAGCAACCAGAATCCAGGTAATGGCCATGTGACACCCTCCGTTGCAAGAACAAATCACCGCCGCAAGAGCGGTGATTTCAGCTTAGGCAGGCGAATGGGGGAGTGCCAAACGGCTTCGATCCCGCAATGTGAAAAACAATTTCCAGGAATGGATTTTGCCGCTGAAACCCTTGTGGTCAGGGGATTTGCGACAAATGAGTTTTTATTACCTTTGCTGCAGTCCGGCCCATCTGCCCTCGCCGGCGGCGGGATCCAGCCGGTAATACCGGCCCAGTTGGCGGTAAACCTCGGGGAAGGCTTCCTGCAGCAGCGCAGGGGCCTCGAAGAAGGTTTCCGTGGCCACGGCGAAGAACTCGCCGGGATGTTCAGCGCCATACGGGTCCAGCAGCGTCTCCTCGTCAGCATCCACCTGGGCGCAGAACTGCTCGTAGGCCGGCTCGAAGGCCTCCGCCCAGGCCTGGGCCGACATGCCGGGCCGCAGCCGCGGCAGACCATCCACGCCGCCGTTCTCCATGTCCAGCTTGTGGGCGAATTCATGGATGACGACGTTCACGCCCTCCGGCGCCTCGTCCTCGAACCAGGAGAGCAGCACTGGCCCGCCTTCCCAGGCTTCGCCCAAGACCTCGTCGTCGTACTCATGCACCACGCCGTCCGCATCCATTTCCTTGCGTGGAATGACGAAATCACCCGGGTAGACGACGATGCCCACCCAGCCGCTGTAGGCCTGCAAGCCAAGATTGAGCACTGGCAGGCAGGCTTGCAGCGCGATCGCGAGCAGCATCCGGTCGGTGAGCTGCAGCCCCTGGGCGCCGTGGAACTGCTTGACCGCCAGGAACTCGGTGGCCATGGCGCGCAGGCGCAGTCTGTCCGCCTCCTCCAGGAAACCGAGGAAGGGGAGGGTGGCTTCCACTTCGCGCCAGGTTTCCTCTGCGATCCGCGGCTGCCTCTCGCCCAGGCCCAGCCACTGTTTCAAACGCTGCAGCATCGTCAGCTCGCCGGCTTGCGGGTGGTGAGGAGGATGCCGGCGAACACCAGCCCGATGCCGGCGAAGTGATACCAGTAAGGCCGCTCATCCAGGAACAGCGCAGCCAGGATGGTGGCGAACACCGGCATCAGGTGGATGAAGAGCGAGCTGCGGTTGGGGCCGACTGCGGCGACGCCGGCGTTGTAGAACACGTAGCCGAGAAAGCCGGGAAAGACGCCGGTGTAGAGGATGCCGCCGATGGCCTGCAGGCTCGGATTGATGCTGCGGCCGCTGGACAGCTCCCAGGCGTAGACCGGCGCCAGCACGATCAGCCCGACCACGGTGAAGGCGGCCAGCATCAGCATTGGATCCACGCCCTGCGGCCGCCACTGCAGCCCTACGGTGTACAGGCCCCAGGTGAGCACCGCGGTGAGCATCCACAGGTCGCCGGTATTCAGGCTCAGCCCCAGCAAGGTCTGCAGGCTGCCGTGGCTCACCAGCGTGAGCACGCCGAACAGGGAGACCAACACGCCCCAGCCCTCCATGGCCGATAGCCGCTTGCCGAGCAGCAGGAAGGCCAGCGCGATGGTGGCGACCGGGATGAAGGAGTTGAGCAGAGTGGCGCTGGTGGCGGTGGTGTATTGCAGGGCGATGTAGGCGAAGGTGTTGTAGCCGCCGATGCCGACCGCGCCGAGGATGAGCACCGGCCGCCAGGCTTTGCGCAGCAGTGGCCACTGGGTGCGCAGGTGGGGCAGGGCGAGGGGCAGCACTAGTGCCAGCGCGATGACCCAGCGCCAGAAGGCCAGTGCGATGGGCGGGACATCGGCGCGGATTGCGCGCCCCATCACCATGTTGCCGGCCCAGAAAAGGGCTGTGAGGGTGAGCAGGAGATAGGGGGGGCCAGGCGTGGCGCCGCTCCGGAAGGGTTTCATTGCGAGCCGTTTCTATTGTCGAGGCCGGATGATGGCACAAGGCCGGCGCCGCCCGCGGGCCGTCGCCGGAGGGTCAGGCGTCGCTGGCGAGGCGGCAGCTGGCCGGCTGGCCCTGTGCATCCTCCGCCATCAGCGGCGCCAGCAGGGGGGCGAGGGAGCGAGCGAGTTGTACCGCGAGGGAGCTGGTGAAGGCGTACTGCTCCGCGTAGGGCTCGCCGACGTAGGCAGTCAGGGTGCCGAAGAAGCGATCGCCGATGAGGAAGACCAGCGTGGCGGAGCGGGTCACCACCCGGGAGGAAACGAGTTGGCCCCCCTTGCCGTAGACGTCGTAGCGGTGGTCGCCAGTACCGGTCTTGCCGCCGACGACCAGCGGACTGCCGTCGCTGCGGCGGAACACGCCCTTGAGCCTGCGCGCGGTACCGTTCTCGGCGACGTCCACCATCGCCCCGCGCACCACCTCGGTCAGCGCCTCCGGCAGTACCTGCTCGGGCGTGCCAGTGCCGCGGACCAGTTCCGTTTCGTAGGGCGTGCCGGTGGCAAAGTGCAGGCTGTCCAGCCGGACCACCGGCAGGCGCTTGCCCTTGTTCACGATGATGCCCACCAGTTCCGCCAGCGCGGCGGGCCGGTCTGCCGAGCTGCCGATGGAAGAGGCATAGGAGGGCGTCAGCGACTCGAAGGGATAGCCGAGGCGGCGCCAGCTGTGGCCGATCTCGATGAAGGCTTCCACTTCCAGCAGGCTGCGGATACGTACGTCCTGTGCATTCCGGTGGCGGGTGCGGAACAGCCAGGTGTAGACCGCCAGGCGTTCGTCGCCGCTGGCCTCCAGCACCTGCTGCAACGTGGCGCCCGGGTGGGCGCGCAGGAAACCGGCGAGCCAGAGCTCCAGCGGATGGACGCCGGCCAGATAGCCCTGGTCTGGCAGGGAATAGCGGCCGGGACCGAAGCGGTCGTAGAGGTCGCGGATTTCGCCCTCGCTCAGCTTGTCGCTTTCGCGCAGGTGTACGCCGAGGGCATCGCCGAATTCGGCCAGGCTGGCTTGCGGCCAGGTCGCCCGCAGGATCACCGCCAGGCGCCGTGGCGTCGGCTGCAGCCCTTCCACCATCAGGCCCACGCTCTCATCCGGGCTGCGGCCCTGGTGCTTGCGATAGAAGGTGGAGAGGAAGACTTTGCCTTCGCGGTCGGCGAAGCGATTGAGGTAATCGCGGCGGCGGGGATCGTCCGGGTCGGTGAAGATGCCGGAAGCGGCCGGGTTCCGGGCGACGTGGTAGCGGACGATGTCGCGCATCATGCGGATGAAGACGAGGTTCACCGAGTTGCGGAAGGCCTCGCGCACCGTCATGACTTTCTTGTCGTCCTCGCGGTTGAAGTTGCCGAAGGTGTGCAGCCCGCCGCCGGTGAAGAACTGCTCCTGCGGGCTGGCGGAATAGCGCCGCTCCATGGCCGCTTCCAGCATCGGCTTCAGGTCCCGGTCGCTCGCGGTGGCAAGGTAGTCCAGCGCCCAATGGGTGAGGAAGTCGGAGCCCTGGCGGGGAAGGCGGCGCAACTCGGCTGCGTCGCGGCCGGCGTACTCGGTGTGCAGCGCGGCCACTAGTTCCAGATAGCTCACCAGGGTGCGCAGCTTGGCGGTCGAACCCAGGTCCAGCCTGGCGCCTTCGTTGATGTCGAAGGGCTGGTCGTAATTGTCCGTCTGCAGCCGCAGGCGGTTTGCGCCGCCAGTGCTCTCGTACAAGGTGAAGCTGAACATCACCTTGGAGGGATCCTGCCCCTCGGAAAACATGCGGAAGCCGTAGAGGCCAGCCTCGCGGGCACGGGCCGGATTGCCCAACTCGCGCAGTACCGCGGTGACGTTGCGCTGGACCGCGCCATGCAGCGTGCTGGAGGCGGAGAGATCCAGGCGATCCAGGTCATACAGCCGCGGCACGCCCAGCAGGCCGGAAAGGTGGGTACGCAGCGAGGTGACCGCCTTGCGGGTGACGAAGGCGACCGGCGGTGCCGCGACCGGCTCTTCGCGCAGCTTCAGCTTCACCGCCAGGGCGGCATCCCGCAACGAGGGCTGGATGACGCCTTCATCGGCAAGCAGGCGCAGGTGGGCGTCGGTCAGTTCATTCAGGCCTTGGGCGCCGCCTGCCAGATAGTAGGAAGGGCGCCGCTGGGCGATGGTCAGCGACAAGGCTTGTTTGAAGGCCAGCGCGCGCGCCGGCAGGTCCTCGCCATTCTCCACCCGGCCGGTTTCCGCCAAGGGGCCGCCGAGGATGCGGTTCACCTCGTCGAAGTCCCGCCCGTACCAGGCCCACAGGCCATCCCCCATGCCGTTGACCTCGCCGAAGCCAGCCTTGGCCGACAAGGGAACGGTATTGAGGTAGTCCAGCACGATGCGTTGCCGGGTTTTCAGCGTGTCCTCCCCATCGAGATAGGCGCGGACCGAAGCGCTGCCCATCTGCCGCAGCTTTTCCTGCCGGCTGCCGGTACGGCCGTCGGGCGAGTGGCGGTACTTCTCGATCTGGGTGGCAAGCGTGCTGCCGCCGGGTGTGCTGCGGTCTTCCGCGACGACGCTGATGACCTGATCTGCCGCGGCCTTGGCGAAGCGTCCCCATTCGATGGCCGGATTGCGACGCGGCTGCGTGGGGTCCAGCAGCTCCCGGTTCTCGATGAAGAGCAGGGAATTGACCAGCAAGGGGGGAATGTCCTCGAAACGCTCATAGCCCCGTTCCGGGTAAAGTGCGGCCTGCAGCGCCCCGCCTTCGCAGTCGAGCAGGCGCAGTCCGGCGCGGTTCTTCTCATGGTAGATAGGGAACAAGCCGAGATCGGTCAACTCCACCAGGCGGGGGGAGGGGCGCGCCTGGCGGGTCACCACATGGCCGCGCTCCACAAGCCGGGCGACAAAGGCGGGCATCTGGTTGTAACCGAGCCGGCTGTCATAGGGACCATCGGGAGCGGGCAGGAACTCGCCTGCGCCGGGTTGCACCGGGAAGCTCAGTTCCCGGCCCAGTGCGCTGAGGTAGCGCGCCTGCAGGCGGGAGCTCAGGAGTTCTTCGGAAACGAAGGCCCCGCCGATTCCGCCGGCAATGATGACCAGCACGGCGAGGGCAATCCAGATGCGCCGCCGGCTGCGAGGCCTGGCTGTATTGTTTTCCGTCATTTCTAGCTGGGGGCGACGAAGGCCGACTGGCCTTCGGTGGCGCGATCTTAGCACCTCGAAAGACCCGATATGGGATAATCCCGCCCTATGGTTTCCGTCACCCACGCCGTCTCTCCCAACGATGCCGCTCCCCCGGTAGACCTCATCTCAGCCGGTCTCTGCGCCAACGATCGCGCGTTGATCGAGAAGGCCCTGGATCTGGCCGCCGAAACCTATGAGGGACATGTGCTGGGCACCGGCGAGTCGGTCTGGACGCACGCGCTGGGCATGGCGCTGATTGCCGCTTCGCTGCGGCTGGATGCCGAAACGCGGATCGCCGCGCTGTTGTTCGCGATCGGCGAGTACCTGGATGATGGCGTCGATTGCAACGAACTCATCGAGAGCCGCTTCGGCGGACCGGTTGCGCGCCTTGTTCATGGCTTGCTGCGGCTGAACGGCCTGCGTGTCATCACGCGCGCCACCGCGCTCGCCACCGCGCCAGAGATCCGCGCCCAGACCGAAGTGCTGCGCAAGATGCTGCTGGCGATGGTGGAGGACATCCGCGTCGTTCTGCTGCGGCTTGCCTCCCGCACGCAGACCCTGCGCTATTTCACCGAGAACCCGAGCGAGGCCCGCTTCGAGGTCGCCCGGGAGAGCCTGGATATATACGCGCCGCTGGCCAACCGCCTCGGCGTCTGGCAGCTGAAGTGGGAACTGGAGGATCTCTCCTTCCGTTTCCTGGAGCCCGACACCTACAAGCGCATCGCCAAAATGCTGGACGAGCGCCGGGTTGAGCGCGAGGAGTTCATCCGCAACGCGATCACCCGGCTGGGCGAGGAACTGGAGGAGGTCGGTATCAAGGCCGAGATCCACGGCCGCCCCAAGCACATCTACAGCATCTACAACAAGATGCGGGCGAAGCGGCTGGATTTCTCCCAGGTCTACGACATCCGCGCCCTGCGGGTGCTGGTGGCGGAGGTGAAGGACTGCTACACGGTGCTCGGGATCGTCCACCAGTTGTGGCAGCCGATCAGCCAGGAATTCGACGACTACATCACCAAGCCCAAGGGTAACAACTACCAGTCGCTGCACACCGCGGTCCTCGCCGGTGATGGCCGCGCGCTGGAGGTGCAGATCCGCACCCACGATATGCACCGCCATGCCGAGCTCGGCGTAGCGGCGCACTGGCGCTACAAGGAAGGTAGCAGCCACGGCGGCGATTACGACGACAAGATCGCGTTGCTCCGCAATCTTCTGTCTTGGCGGGATGAAGTCACCGACTCGGCGAAATGGGTGGAGCAGTTCAAGCGCGCCTCGCTGGACGATACCCTCTATGTGCTGACCCCCCAGGGCAGGGTCGTAGACCTGCCTACCGGCGCGACGCCAGTGGACTTCGCCTACCGGCTGCATACCGATCTCGGCCACCGCTGTCGGGGTGCCAAGGTGGATGGCCACCTGGTGCCGCTGAATACCCAGCTGCAGAGCGGGCAGACGGTGGAGATCACCACCGTGAAGGAGGGTGGCCCGTCCCGCGACTGGCTGGACCCTCGCCAAGGTTATGTGGCCACCAGCCGGGCGCGGAGCAAGATCAAGCAGTACTTCAGCCAGCAGGAAGAAGAGGAACTGCTGAGTCGCGGCCGCAGCTTCGTTAACCGCGAGATGCAGCGCGACGGCCACGGCCAGGCCAACATCGACGGGCTGGCCGAGCGGCTGGGCTTCAAGAACGCGGATGCACTGTACGTGGCCGCCGGCCGGGGCGAGATCGGGCCGCGGGCGGTGCAGATGGCCCTGCGCGAGGCAGATGCATCCGCCGAGGCCCCGGCCGAGCCGGAAATCGTCGTCGGCCGCAGCCGCTCTGGCGACAACAGCGACAAGATCCTCATCGTCGGTGTAGGCAAGCTGATGACCTCGCTGTCGCGCTGCTGCAAGCCGGCGCCGCCGGATGCCATCGAGGGTTTCGTGACCCGCGGACGCGGCGTCTCCATCCACCGGGTGGATTGCCATGATTTCCAGTTGCTGGCCCACCGCCATCCGGAGCGGGTGATAGAGGCGGAGTGGGGCGACCAGGCCTACAACAACAAACAGGCTGTTTTTCCGGTGGATATCGCGGTCCAGGCGACAGACCGCCAGGGATTGCTGCGGGATATATCGGAAGTGCTGTCGAGAGAGAAGCTCAACGTCATCGCGGTAAATACGCTCACCAAGAAGGGTACCGCCTTCATGCGTTTCACCATGGAAGTAGGCAGCGGCACCCAGATCCAGAAAGTGATTTCGTTGATTCGCGAGGTTTCAGGGGTGATTGGTGCGCAAAGGAAGTAAGCGCATGCGCTATTCCTTTTGACTGCTCAAGGCTGTCGGCTTTTTTTACATTCCGCTCTTTGAATATCCGGTGAGTTGTATAAAAAGTGATATACAACACCAAGTTGGGTAATCTGGTCCGGGGCTTGCTTTATGCTCGTGGTTTTTTTGATCAACTTGGACCAGATAAGAATGAAGACCGCCCTCCTGGCCGCTGCCCTTCTGACGGTGGCCGCGCCTAGCCAAGCCGCTCTGTTCAACTTCACCGGGAACATCACCAATCACAATGACGTGATCCAGGTGTCGTTCACGCTGAACAATGACGCCACCAACGTGCGGGTATGGACCGACTCCTTCCTGGACGGTGTGAACTTCGACCCGATCACCGCGCTGTGGAAGGCCGACGGCAGCCGTGTAGACGAGAACGATGATGATGCCAGCATCGCCCCTGGCCAGACCCGGTTCGACTCCGGTTTCGCCCTTCCTTTCCTGGAGGCGGGTAGTTACATCTTTACTATCGCGACCTACAACAACTGGGCGCTGGGTTACTCGCTGAGCGACGGCTTCACCTTTGATTCGCAGACGCCAGTCGCCATCGGCGACTGGGATCAGCCTGCCAACGGCACAGGCAAGGGCACCTTCTGGAGCGTCTGGCTGGACGGCGTGGATGATGCTTCCGCGCCGGGCAATCCTACCCATGTGCCCGAACCGTCCCTGCTGGCGCTGCTGGCCGCCGCGGGTCTCTCGGGCGTGGCATTCCGCCGCAAGGCCAAGTAATACGGGCTGGCCGCCATACAGGAAAGGGCGCACCGCGGTGCGCCCTTTTTGCTTGTCTGCGTGTGCGAAATCAGCTGGCTGCCGACAGCTCTGCGAGCAGGATGATCTGCGCGGCGCGGCGCGTACCGCGCGGCGTCTTTCGGCGGTAACTGCCGTCCGGCTGCATCTCCCAGGCCTGGCAGTTGTCGCCCAGGTAGGGGCGCAGGCCTTCCTTCATCACCCGCCGCTTCAGGCGGGGATCGAGTACCGGGAAGGCGATCTCGATGCGGCGGAAGAAGTTGCGGTCCATCCAATCGGCGCTGGAGAGATAGATCACGTCTTCGCCGTCCGCGTGGAAGTGGAAGATGCGGTGATGTTCCAGGAAGCGGCCGATCACCGACCGCACCCGGATGTTCTCGGACAGGCCCGGCACGCCGGGGCGCAGCGCGCAGGGGCCGCGGACGATGAGGTCGATCTCCACCCCGGCGTGGGAGGCGGCATACAGCGCCTCTATCGTCTCTGGCTCAAGCAGCGCGTTCATCTTGGCGATGATGCGGCCCTTGCGGCCGGCAGCGGCGATTTCCGTTTCCCGCTGGATTGCGGCCACCACGTTGGGCTGCAGCGAGAAGGGCGCCTGCCACAGGTGGCGTAGCGCGGACGCCTTGCCCAGGCCGGTGAGCTGCTTGAACAACTCGGCGACGTCCTCGCCGATGTCTTCGTTGCAGGTCAGCAGGCCGAAATCGGTGTAGAAGCGGGTGGTGCGCGGATGGTAGTTGCCGGTGCCCAGATGCACATAGCGGCGCAGGCCGCTCTCCTCGCGGCGTACCAGCATCAGCAGCTTGGCGTGTGTCTTGTAGCCGAACACGCCATAGACGACGTGGACCCCCACCTCCTCAAGGCGGTTTGCCCAGGAGATGTTCGCTTCCTCGTCGAAGCGCGCCATCAGTTCCAGCACGACGGTGACTTCCTTGCCCTTCTGCGCCGCGCGCACCAAGTGCTCCATCAGCACGGAGTCCGTCCCGGTGCGATAGACCGTCATCTTGATGGCGACCACCTGCGGATCGTCGGCCGCCGCGCGCAGCAGGTCGATGACCGGCGCGAAGCTCTGGAAGGGATGGTGGAGCAGGATGTCCTGGCTGCGGATGGCGGCGAAGATTTCGCGGCGCTTGTCCAGCGCACGTGGCAGGCCGGGAAGGAAGGGTGGGTACTTCAGGTCCGGCCTGTCTACCCAGTCGGGTACCTGCATCAACCGAACCAGGTTGACGATGCCCGGGGTGCGATAGAGATCGTCGCGGCCGAGGCGGAAATGCTGCAGCAGGAAATCAGCCATTTCCTCGGAGCAGTTGTCGGCCACCTCCAGGCGCACCGCGTCGCCGTAATGGCGCTGTTGCAACTCGCCCTTCAGCGTGGCGCGCAAGTCCTTCACTTCTTCCTCGTCGACGAAGAGGTCGGAATTGCGGGTGACACGGAACTGGTAGCAGCCGAGTACGTTCATGCCGCTGAACAGGGCGCCGACCTGGTCGTGCAGCACCGAGGACAGGAAGACGAAGGTGTATTCCGCCTCGCAGATGTCGGACGGCAAGCGGATGACGCGGGGCAGGGCACGCGGTGCCTGCACGATGGCCGCCCCGGAGTCGCGGCCGAAGGCATCGCGGCCCTCCAGTTCGACGGCGAAATTCAGGCTCTTGTTGAGCACGCGGGGGAAAGGGTGTGCCGGGTCCAGGCCGATGGGCGTCAGCACCGGCATCACTTCGCGCTGGAAGTAGTCGGCGATCCAGGCACGCTGCGCGTCGCTCCACTGCCGGCGACGCAGGAACACCACGCCCTCGGCCTGAAGCGCGGGGAGGATGTCGTCGTTCAGCAGCGAGTACTGTTCAGCGATCAGCTTGTGCACCTCGGTACTCAGCCGGGCGAGCAGATCGGCAGGGGAGAGGCCGTCATTGCCGGAGGCTCCGCTCAGCAGGCGGATCTGTTCCTTGATGCCGGAAACGCGGATCTCGAAGAATTCGTCCAGGTTGCTGGAGACGATGCAGAGGAAGCGCAGGCGCTCCAGCAGCGGGACGCCTTTGTCGGCTGCCTGGGCCAGCACCCTGCGCTGGAATTGCAGCAGGGAAAGTTCGCGATTGATGAAATGCTCGGTCGGAAAACGCTTGAGGTTGAGCGGTCTGTTCATGAGGCGTCCGGGACGGGAAAGTCACCGCCGATTATGTGACATTTCCTTTGCATTTAGATGACAGCGGCTCCGCCCGGAAAGGCGGCTGGCGGGGCCTGTCGCAGTGCTAGAATCGGCGCTCCTGCGAACATCGCAAGCCATAGTCCGACACGATGCAAGAATTGATCGCCGCCATCGATCTGGGTTCAAACAGCTTCCGGCTTCAGGTGGGGCGTATCGTCAATAACCAGATCTATCCGCTGGATGGTCTGAAGGAGCCGGTGCGGCTCGCAGCCGGTCTTTCGCCCGAAAAATGGCTGGACATGGCCGCCCAGCAGCGGGGCGTTGCCGCACTGCAGCGCTTCCATGAGCGCTTGGCCGGCTTCTCCGCCGGCGCGGTGCGGGCAGTGGCGACGAATACCCTGCGGGTGGCGAAGAACGCGCCGGATTTCCTCATCCGGGCCGAGGCCGCGCTGGGTTTTCCCATCGAGGTCATTGCCGGCCGGGAAGAAGCGCGGCTGATCTATGTCGGCGTGGCTCACACCCTGCCTGATCCGCACCGCCAGCAACTGGTGGTGGACATCGGGGGCGGTTCCACCGAGTTCATCATCGGCAAGAGCTTCGAGCCGCTGATGCTGGAGTCGCTGTACATGGGCTGCGTGGGTTACAGCCTCAGTTATTTCCCCGACGGCCGGGTGGAGAAGCGCGGCATGAAGGAGGCTGAGCTGGCTGCTCGCCGCGAGTTGCAAGCCATCGCTCATGCCTACCGGGAGGTCGGCTGGGAATTGGCGGTCGGTTCAAGCGGATCGGCCAAGGCGCTGGCCGAGATCCTAGAGCAGAACGGCCTTTCCAACGGCGGCATCACCCGCGACGGCCTGGAGAAGCTCAAGACCCTGCTGCTGCGCGCCGGCAACATCCACGCCCTGGAACTGAGCGGTTTGAAGGGCGACCGCCTGCCGGTGCTGCTCGGCGGGCTGGCGATCATGAGTGCGGTGTTCAAGGAGTTCGGACTGGACCGCATGGTGTTCTCCGAGGGCGCGCTGCGCCTGGGCGTGCTCTACGACCTGCTGGGCCGCTACCACCATGCCGATCTGCGGGACGCCACCGTCAACGCTTTCACCTCCCGCTACCGGGTGGACATGCGGCAGGCGGAGCAGGTGGCGGACACCGCCTGCTATTTCCTCGAGCAACTGGCCCCGGAGGCCGCCGAGCCGGACCACCCCGACCGGCGCTTCCTGCGCTGGGCTGCGCTGCTGCACGAGATCGGCATCTCGGTGGCGCACTCCAGTTATCACAAGCACAGCGCCTACATCCTGGCAAATGCAGACATGCCCGGCTTCTCCCGCATGGACCAGGGCCGCTTGGCGCGCATCGTGCTCGCCCACCGCGGCAAGCTGGAGCGGGTTGCCGCCATCGACCCTGGCAGTTCCGACTGGTTGCTGATCGCCTGCCTGCGGCTGGCGGTGGTGATCCACCGCGCGAGGGACAAGCGCGGGTTGCCGCCGGTGAAGATTGCACGGGAAGGCCGTGGTTTCTCGGTGAACACTGCCGCGGGATGGCTGCAGAAGCTGCCGCTCACCGCCGCCGCGCTGGAGGAGGAACAGCGCCAGTGGCTGTCGGTGGGCCGCGGGCTGTTCATCCGTTCGGCCGCCGTCCGTCCGGCTGCGGCCGCTTGAGCTGACCCGTACTTCCCATGGCGCCGCGCATTGCTGCCGCCAGCATCCGAGCAGCGGGCGCGCGGCTGGAACTGGCGGGGGATTGGTCGCTGAACAGCCTGGGGCAGGACATCGGTGGGATACGCCGCACGCTGGCGCAGGCCTCTGCGAGCACCGAATGGGATCTTGGGGCCATCGTCCGCCTGGACAGCTTCGGCGCAATCCTGATCTGGCGTGCCTGGGGTGAGCACTGGCCGGCGAAGGTCTCTCTCCAGCAGCAACATCGTCGCATCATCGAACGGGCCGCCACGATACCGGCGGACGCCTTGCCGAGAACGGCACCTTTCGGCCCTCGTGCGGCAGTTGTCGCCCTCGGTGATGCATTGCTCGGTTTCGTCGATCACGTGCTGCATTTCATTGCCCTGCTCGGGCAACTGTTCCTCGACTGCATCCACCTGCTGCGCAATCCGCGTCAGTTTCCGCTGGCGGAGGTGTCGGCCGGTGTCTACAAGGTCGGCGTGAAGGCCATGCCGGTGGCGGCGATGGTGGGCTTCCTGATCGGGGTGGTGCTGTCCTATCTCTCCTCCCTGCAACTGAAGACCTTCGGGGCGGACATTTTCATCATCAACATCCTCGGCCTTGGGATCATCCGGGAGTTGGGGCCGGTCCTGGTGTCGGTGCTGGTGGCTGGCCGTTCGGGCTCGGCGATGACCGCGCAGTTAGGTGTGATGCGGGTCACCGAGGAAATCGATGCACTGGCGGCCATGGGCGTCTCCCGCAGTCAGCGGCTGGTGTTGCCCAAGGTCTTCGCGCTGATGCTGGCCATGCCGCTGCTGGTGTTGTGGACCTCGGCGGTGGCGCTGCTGGGCGGGGCGGTGTCCGCCTGGTTGGAACTGGGTCTGGCGCCCTCTTTTTTCCTGGAGACCTTGCCGCGGGTCGTACCCATCGCGAACCTTTATATCGGCCTGCTGAAGGGCGCCGTGTTTGGTCTACTGATCGCCCTGGTGGCCTGCCATTTCGGCCTGCGGGTGCAGCCGAATACCGAGAGCCTGTCGGCGAGCACCACCGCCTCGGTGGTGTCGGCCATCACCATCGTCATCCTCGCCGACGCCGCTTTCGCCATCGCCACCCGCACGGTGGGAGTGGTGGCGTGAGCGCGTCGGTAATCGAGTTGCAGGGGGTACGCACCCGTTTCCGGGATCAGCTGATACACGATGGCGTCGATCTCGTCGTGCCGGCCGGGGAAATCGTCGCCTTGGTCGGTGGTTCGGGCAGCGGCAAGACCACGCTGATGCGCCACATCATCGGCCTGACCCGCCCGGAGGCCGGCAGCATCCGCCTCTTCGGCGAGGCGCTGCACGCCGGCCAGCTGGCGGAGCGCATGGCCCGTCGCAGGCGCTTCGGTGTGCTGTTCCAGCATGGCGCCTTGTTTTCGGCTTTCAACGTCGGCGAGAACATTGCTTTTCCCTTGCGCGAGCAGGGCGTGGCGAGCGAGGAGGAGATCGCCGCGCTGGTACGCCTGAAGCTCTCCATGGTGGAAATGGAGCCCACCCATGCGGCGCTGATGCCGGCAGAGCTCTCCGGCGGCATGGTCAAGCGCGCTGCGCTCGCCCGGGCGCTGGCGCTGGAGCCCGAGTTGCTGCTGCTGGACGAACCCACCGCCGGCTTGGACCCGGACCGAAGTGCGGCCTTCATCGAGCTGATCCGAACTCTGCACCGGCAACTCCATCTGACGGTGATCCTCATCACCCACGACCTGGACACCCTGGCCGCTCTGGCGAGCCGCGTCGCCATCCTGGCGGACAAGCGCATCGTCAGCCACGACACCCTGGAGCGAACCTTGGCCCTGGACCACCCCTTCGTCCAACGCTTCTTCCACGGCCAACGCCGGCGTGCCGTCATGTCAGCTGATGGGGAGGGTTGAGATGGAGAATCGTTCCCATGCTCTTGCCGCCGGCTGTTTCGTGTTGGTGATGGGCGCTGCGCTGATACTGGCCCTGTGGTGGTTCTCCGGCCATCGGGAGCGCATGCACGAATACCTGCTGGTGTCCCAGGGCTCGGTCAATGGACTGAACCACCAGGCGCGGGTGCGTTTCCGTGGCATTCCCGCTGGTAACGTGGCCGAAATCCAGCTGGACCCCCAGGACAGCCGCAACATCCTCGTCCGCATCCGTATCCGGGACGAGATTCCGCTGACGCAGGGCACCCGTGCTCGTCTCGCCACCCAAGGGCTCACCGGCCTAGCCTATATCCAGCTGGAGGATCACGGCAGCGATCCGACGCCGCTGCGCGCTTCCGCCGGCGAGTTGCCACGCCTGCCGCTGGAGGCGGGCACTGTGGAACAGATTACCGATACCGCGCTGGCCATCGCGCAGCGCTTCAAGACCATCGCCGACCAGTTGAGCGCTGTGCTGGACGAAGAGGGCGTGCGGCGGCTGCGCAACACGCTTGCCCGGGTGGAGTCCGCCTCCGCGGGTATGGACAGGACATTTTCCCAGCTGCCGCAAACGCTGGACGCGGTACGCGAGATTCTGAGCCCCGCCAATGTGGAGCGGCTTTCAAGCACCCTGGCGAACGTGGAGCGCGCCAGCCGCCAGGCTGAACCTACGCTGATCGAACTGCGCAGCCTGATGGGGCGGTTGGCGCAGACTGCGGAGCAGGTTGAGCAGACGGTGGGCCGCACCGGTGACAACCTGGCCGGAGAAACTCTGCCGCAAGTCACCTTGCTGTTGAAGGAACTCACCGCCACCACCCAGCGTCTCGGCATCCTGATCGATCAGATCGAAGGCAGCCCGCAGATTCTCATCACCGGCCGTGGAGAGCGGGTGCCAGGCCCGGGCGAGCCGGGATATTCCCGTCCGGCCCCTTGAGCTGACCGTCGCCATGCGCCTTTCATCCCTGTTCCGTCTTTCCTTGTTATTTGGTGCGATTACGCTGACCGCTTGCAACTCCATCGTGCCTGTCCCGCGTACTCCCGCGCTGTACGACCTGCCGCCGCCGGACAAGGCGCAGCCTGGGATGCCGCTAGAGGGCCTGCTCGCCGTCCAGGTCAGCGCGCCCGCTTGGCTGCGCAGCGCGGCCATGCAGTACCGCCTGGATGGCGAGCAGGGCTTGCAGCGGCGCAGCTATGCTGACAGCCGCTGGGTAGCCCAGCCGGCGGAGATGCTCACCCTCGCGCTGACGCGCAGCCTGGGGGCGGGAGAGGGCAGGGGCGGGCGCTGCGTGCTCAGCCTGGAATTGGACGAATTCATCCAGGTGTTCGATGCCGCCGACCGCAGCCATGCCACCGTCGCGCTACGGGCCACGTTGCTGCGCCGTGGCGAGAAAGTGCCGCTTGCCACCACGAATCTGCGGGTTTCGAACTCCGCCCCGAGTGCAGATGCCGAGGGCGGAGTCCAGGCCCATCGTGTCGCGCTGGCGCGGCTGAGCACGGACATCAAGCGCTGGGCCGGGGCCTTGACCCCGGCATGCATCAGGGATTGAATACTTGCGCGCCGCGAAAGCTGGAGGGAGTTTTGCGGCGCCCTGCGACAAACATAACAGCGGAGTCATCATGACCGAGAACAAGCCATCGCCCTATCAAACGGGCCTGGAAAAGAACGCTGCAAACTATGTACCGCTCACGCCGCTCACCTTCATCGAGCGCAGCGCCTATGTCTATCCGGACCGGGTCGCCATCGTGCACGGCAAGCGACGTCAGAGCTGGAGCGAGACCTACACCCGCAGCCGCCGGCTCGCTTCGGCGCTGAAGCAGCTGGGCATCGGCAAGGACGACACCGTCGCCGTTGTGCTCAACAACACGCCGGAAATGTACGAATGCCATTTCGGTGTGCCGGGCGCCAGCGCCGTGCTGAACACCATCAATACCCGCCTGGATCCCGAGGCGATCGCCTTCATCCTGAACCACGGCGAAGCGAAGGTGCTGATCACCGACCGGGAATACTCGCGGGTGGTCGCCAAGGCGGTGGAACTGGCAAACCGGCCGGAACTTGTCGTCATCGACGTGGATGACAGCGAATACACCGGGCCTGGCGAGAAAATCGGCAGCCAGGACTATGAGGCCCTGCTGGCGTCCGGCAACCCGGCATTCCTGCTTGAGCAGCCTGCCGACGAGTGGGATGCGATCGCGCTGAATTACACCTCAGGCACTACCGGCAACCCCAAAGGGGTGGTCTACCACCACCGTGGCGCCTACCTGAATGCAATGTCCAACATCGTCTCCTGGGGCATGCCGCCGCACTCCACCTATTTGTGGACACTGCCTATGTTCCACTGCAATGGCTGGTGCTTCCCGTGGTCGATGGCGGCCAACGCCGGGGTGAATGTTTGCCTCCGGCGGGTCGATCCGCGGCTCATCTTCGATGCGATGCGGGAGGAGGGCGTTACCCATTATTGCGGCGCGCCCATCGTCCACTCCATGCTGGCCAATGCCCCGGAAGAATGGCGGAAGGGCATCAACCACAAAGTCTCCGGCCTGGTTGCCGCGGCACCGCCGCCGGCCTCGGTCATCGAAGGCATGGCGCGCATCGGCGTCGACCTCACCCATGTCTATGGTTTGACCGAAACCTACGGCCCTGCCTCGGTCTGCGCCAAGCACGACGAGTGGGCGAACCTGCCCCTCGCAGATCAGGTGACCAAGAACGGCCGCCAGGGCGTGCGCTATCACGCCCAGGAAGGCATCACCGTGCTTGATCCGGAGACCATGGAGGCGGTGCCCTGGGACGGCGAAACCATGGGGGAGATCATGTTCCGTGGCAACCTGGTGATGAAGGGCTACCTGAAAAACGAGAAGTCTACCGCCGAGGCCTTCCGCGGCGGCTGGTACCACACCGGTGATTTGGCGGTGATGCAGCCCGACGGCTATGTGAAGATCAAGGACAGGTCGAAGGACATCATCATCTCGGGCGGCGAAAACATCTCGTCCATCGAGGTCGAGGACGCGCTGTACAAGCACCCAGCGGTCATGTCCGCCGCGGTGGTGGCAGCCCCCGACGAGAAATGGGGTGAAGTGCCCTGCGCGTTCGTCGAGCTCCGGGATGGTGTGACCGTCACCGCTGAGGAATTGGTGACTCACTGCCGTGCGCACCTGGCCGGCTTCAAGGTGCCCAAGCGCATCATCTTCGCCGCCATTCCCAAGACCTCGACCGGCAAGATCCAGAAGTTCGCACTGCGGGAGCAGGTCAAGTCCGCCGCCTCCTTCGAGTGAGGCTGGGCGCCGGGGGCCGTCGGCCCCTGGCGCCATCCACAACGAGAACCCCACAGGAGACGCCATGAGTGCCGTTCCCCAGGCTGCCGAGCAGCCGCTTTTTTTGCGCGAGGACCTCGGCGGCGTTGCCCACCTTCAGCTCAACCGGCCGGCGCAGTTCAACGCGCTGTCCCAAGCGATGCTCAATGCACTGATTGCCGAGCTGGACAGGATCGCTGCCGACGAGCGGATACGCGTCGTCGTCATTGGCGGCGAGGGCAAGGCCTTCTGTGCCGGCCACGACCTGAAGGAAATGCGCGGCAACTACACGCTGGGTTTCCAACAGGCGCTGTTCCGGCTTTGCAGCAAATTCATGATGAAGCTGGTGGAACTGCCTCAACCGGTGATCGCACGGGTGCATGGTATCGCCACCGCCGCCGGCTGCCAGCTGGTGTCCATGTGCGACCTGGCGGTCGCCTCGGATGTTGCCCGCTTCGCGGTCTCCGGCATCAACGTCGGTCTGTTCTGCGCCACGCCCAGCGTGGGGTTGTCACGCAATATCGGTCGCAAGCAGGCTTTCGAAATGCTGGTGACCGGCGACTTCATCGACGCCGCGGAAGCGCAGCGCCGCGGCTTGGTCAATCGTGTGGTCGCAGCGGAAGCGCTGGACGACGAGATCCGCCGGCTGGCTGATTCCATCATCGCCAAGTCACCGGTTGCCGTCCGCATGGGCAAGCAAATGTTCTATCGCCAGCTGGAGAACGGCCTGGACGCGGCCTATCAGTTGGCGTCGGAAACCATGGCCTGCAACATGATGGCCGAGGACGCTGCAGAGGGCATAGATGCCTTCATCGCCAAGCGGCCGGCAGTCTGGAAAGGCAGATAAGCCCTCGGAGCGGGCTATGCTGATCGACACCCATGTCCACCTGGATGCCCCCGAATTCGCTCAAGACCGGGAGGCCGTGCTGGAGCGGGCTAGACAAAGTGGCGTCGGATGCTTCGTGCTGCCAGCCGTTTCTGCGGCCAATTTTCAGGACGTAGCCGCACTGGCAGCGGCCCATCCGGAGGTGCATCGGGCCTATGGCATTCATCCGCTGTACGTGGGTGACAGCAGGGATGAGGACCTGGAACTGCTGGATGAGCGCCTCTCGGAAAGCGGCGTGGTGGCGGTCGGCGAGATCGGCCTGGATCATTTTGTCGACCACATCGACCTTGGGCTGCAGGAGCATTATTTCGTCGCCCAGTTGCGCTTGGCGAGGCGCCACGGCTTGCCGGTCATCCTTCATGTCCGCCGGGCTCAGGATGCCATCCTCAAGCAACTGAGGCGCATTGAGGTTCCCGGCGGCATAGCACACGCTTTCAACGGCAGTCTTCAACAGGCTGAAGCCTTCATTGCCCTTGGTTTCAAGCTGGGATTCGGCGGGGCCATGACCTATGACGGTTCCAGACGCATCCGCCAATTGGCAGCCGGGCTGCCGCTGGACGCGCTGGTGCTGGAGACGGATGCACCGGACATGCCCCCGTCCTGGGGGAGAGGGGAGCGCAACGAGCCCGACAACCTCCCTCGCTATGCGGAAGTGTTGGCTGGACTGCGGGGAGTTCAGCTGGATGAAATCGTCGCGGCGACCGGCCGCAATGCCTGGGCGGCACTGCCGCGGTTGAGGTCCGCCTAGACGGCAGCGCCGTCGGTGCGTGGCGAGCGCGAACAGGCGATCAACTCGGCGATGTCCTGCTTGAGGCGCGCCACATCGTTGTCGAAGTTGTCGTAGATCATCAGCGATACGCCGAACACATAAGCATAGAGCAGCATGCACCGACTGGAGGCCTCCTGCGGAGACACGCCACAGGCAATGAAAAGCTCCCGGGCGCAACGCAGCCGGGTCTCGTCCACCTCGGCGACGATGGCGGCCGCATCAGGATCGCGGCGTGCCCAGTCCCGTACCGCGAGCTCTATCATCATCCCCCGCCTGCTGCGGTTGGCGCTATAGACCTCGATGACATGATAGATCTGAGCCAGCTCCTCGCCCGGAGCCGCCTTGGTCTGCTTCACGATGTCCCGGATACGGCCGTCCCGCCATTGGGTCAGGATGGCCAAGAGCAGGTCGCGGCGATCCTGGAAGTGCCAGTAGAAGCTGCCTTTCGTCACCTTGAGGCGCTTGGCGAGGACTTCCACCCTCAGCCCGGCTATACCTTCTTCCGCCAGAACATCAGTGGCAGCAGCGATCCAGCTGTCGCGGTCCAGTTGCGTGCGGGGTTTGGCGGGCGTGCTGTCCATATGGAGATGTCTTGACGATGAGGGTTCCATACGCTACCGTACACTACCCATACTGTTGCGTATGGTCGAATTGTGGGTGACTCGGCACGCAAGTGTCAATCCGCGCCCGAGCCGGCAAAGTGCGCATTCCTTTTCGGGGTGCGATAATCGCACAAGTCGGCCCTACGGCCGGCAGAGAGATCGAACAACCGAAGGAGCGCGGCATTGAAGATTCTTGTTCCCGTCAAGCGCGTGGTCGATTACAACGTGAAAGTCCGCGTCAAGGCGGACGGCAGCGGTGTTGACGTCGCGAACGTGAAAATGAGCATGAACCCGTTCGACGAGATCGCAGTGGAAGAAGCCGTGCGATTGAAAGAGGCGGGGATTGCGACCGAGGTCGTGGCTGTAAGCGCCGGTGTTGGCGCCTGCCAGGAAACCCTGCGCGCCGCGCTCGCCATCGGCGCGGACCGCGCCATCCTGATCGAAACGGATGCCGAGCTGCAGCCGCTCGCGGTCGCCAAGCTGCTGAAGGCCGTCGTCGCCAAGGAGCAGCCCCAGCTTGTCATCTGCGGCAAGCAGGCCATCGATGACGATGCCAACCAGACAGGCCAGATGCTGGCTGCGCTGATGGGCTGGCCACAGGCGACTTTTGCCTCGAAGGTGGCTATTGCCGATGGTCGTGCCACGGTCACCCGCGAAATCGACGGCGGCCTGGAAACGATCTCAATTTCCCTGCCTGCGGTGGTTTCCACCGACCTGCGCCTGAACGAGCCGCGCTACGCCACGCTGCCCAACATCATGAAGGCGAAGAAGAAGCCGCTGGATGTGACCCATCCTGCCGACCTCGGCGTCGACGTCGCTCCGCGGCTTACCACGGTGAAGGTCGAAGAGCCGCCCAAGCGTGGCGCCGGCGTCCGCGTCGCCGATATCGCCCAGCTGGTCGACAAGCTGAAGAACGAAGCCAAGGTCCTCTGAGACCGGGATAGAGAGAGGAATACCGAACATGACGATCCTGGTCATTGCCGAACACGACAACCAGTCGATCAAGGCCGCAACGCTGAATACGCTGGGCGCTGCCGCCAAGATCGGTGGTGATGTCCATCTGCTGGTCGCGGGGGCAGGCTGCGGTGCAGCGGCGGAAGCGGGCGCCAAGCTTGCGGGCGTTGCCAAAGTGCTGCTGGCGGATGCGCCGCACTACGATGCACAACTGGCAGAAAACGTTGCTGAACTGGTCAAGGGGCTGGCAAGTTCATACAGCCACGTCCTGGCGCCGGCCACCAGCGCTGGCAAGAACACGCTGCCGCGAGTCGCCGCGCTGCTCGACGTCGCCCAGATCAGCGACATCGTCGGTGTGGAGTCGGCCGACACCTTCGTGCGGCCGATCTACGCCGGCAACGCGCTGGCCACGGTGAAGAGCAGTGATCCGGTGAAGGTGATCACCGTGCGTACCACTGCTTTCGAGCCGGTCGCCGAAGCGGGTGGCAGTGCCGCTGTCGAGAGCATTGCCGCCGCTGCCGATCTTGGCATCTCCAGCCTGGTTGGCCGGGAACTCACCAAGAGCGCCCGTCCTGAACTGGGCGCAGCCAAGATCATCGTCTCCGGTGGCCGCGGCTTGGGCAACGGCGAGAATTACCACGCGATCATGGAGCCCTTGGCCGACAAGCTGGGCGCGGCGCTCGGCGCCAGCCGGGCTGCTGTGGATGCCGGCTATGTGCCCAACGATTATCAGGTCGGCCAGACCGGCAAGATCGTGGCACCGCAGCTGTATGTCGCGGTGGGCATCTCCGGAGCGATCCAGCATCTGGCCGGCATGAAGGACTCCAAGGTGATCGTCGCCATCAACAAGGATCCGGAAGCACCGATCTTCCAGGTGGCGGACTATGGCCTGGTTGCAGACCTGTTCGAAGCGGTGCCGCAGCTGACCGCCGCGGTGGGCTGAGGCGGACTCTCCGTCCGGCGCACGGACATGAACCTGTCGGCGTCGCTCTTCCCGACTGCCTGGCATGTGTTCATGGCCGTGCTCAGCATCATCATCCTGGGCGCGGCCGCTCGCGTTGCGCCCTGGAAGAAGCTCCAGACTTCTTCCCAACTGAACCTGACGCTCGGCATCGCGGTGGTGCTGATGTTGATGTGGAGCCTCAAGGCAGGCGTGAAGCCCGGCCTCAATCTCCATATGTTGGGTGCCATGGTGGCCACTCTGGCCTTGGGCCCCGAACTTGCGCTCTTCGCCCTCGGCCTTGCGCTCACTGGCATCACGCTGAACGGCGCAGTGGAATGGGCTGCATGGCCGGCGAATTTCATCTTCATGGTGGCTGCTCCCATAGGCATCGCCACCTTGCTGCATCACCTGATCGTGCGCTTTCTGCCAGCGCATTTCTTCGTCTTCATATTCGTCACCAGCTTTGTCGGTTCGGCGCTCACCGTGCTGCTTCAGGGCTTTATTGCTTCCGGGGCGATGTCGCTTGCAGGGGCTTACAGCTTTGATTTCCTGCTGGCGGAGTATCTCCCCTTCTTCCTGTTGCTTGGTTTTGCCGAAGCCTGGCTGGGAGGCGCCGCGATGACCCTGCTGGTGGTCTATCGGCCGGACTGGGTCGCGGCATTCGACGACAAGCGTTATCTGCTGAACAAGTGAGAGGGCGCCGGCAGGTCCGGCCTATTACATAACGAGGAGTGGGATCGAATGAGCACCTACATCGCACCGATACGCGACATGCAGTTCGTGATGAAGGAGTTGGCCGGGCTGGACCAAGTGGCTGCCCTGCCTGGGAACGAGGAAGTCAGCAGCGATCTCGTCGATGCCATCCTTGAGGAAGCCGGACGTTTTGCGACTGAGGTGCTTTCCCCCCTGAACCACTCCGGTGATCAGGAAGGCGCTCGATGGAGTGATGGCGCGGTCAAGACCGCCGCCGGCTGGAAGGAGGCTTATCGACAATTCTCTGCAGCGGGGTGGACGGCGATTGCCGCCGCCCCCGAGTATGGAGGCCAGGGACTGCCGAAACTGCTGTCCACCGCGGTGATGGAGATGTGGAAATCCGCCAACATGGCTTTTTCGCTTTGCCCGATGCTGACCGGCGGTGCCATCGAAGCGTTGATGCTCCGCGGTAATGACGAACAGAAATCGCTTTACCTCGCCAAGATGATCAGCGGCGAATGGACTGGCACGATGAACCTGACCGAGCCGCAAGCCGGCTCAGATCTCGCTGCCGTCCGGACCCGGGCGGAGCCGCAGGGCGATGGCAGCTACAAGCTCTTTGGTCAGAAGATATTCATCACCTACGGCGACCACGACCTGACGGACAACATCATCCATCTGGTCCTCGCCCGCCTGCCGGACGCACCCGAGGGGGTGAAGGGGATCTCCCTGTTCGCCGTCCCGAAGTTCCTGGTGGGGGCAGACGGGGCCCTGGGGGCGCGCAATGATGTTCATTGCGTCTCGATCGAACACAAGCTGGGCATCCATGCTAGCCCGACCTGCGTGCTTGCTTTTGGAGACAAGGGTGGAGCAATCGGTACGCTGGTAGGCGAAGCGAATCGTGGCCTGGAGTACATGTTCATCATGATGAATGAGGCACGCTTCGCCGTCGGCATGGAAGGCATCGCACTGTCCGAGCGCGCCTATCAGCATGCGCTGGGCTATGCCCGCGAACGTGTGCAAGGCACCGAAGCAGGCGTGCGAGGAGGGGGCAAGGTCGCCATCATCCGGCATCCGGACGTGCGCCGCATGTTGATGTCCATGAAGAGCCAGACGGAGGCGATGAGGGCGTTGGCCTACGTGGTGGCTGCGGCCACCGACCTGGCTCACCATCACCCCGATCCAGAAGTTCGGGCCGAAAGGCAGGCCTTCGTCGATCTGATGATTCCTGTGGTCAAGGGCTGGAGCACGGAGAATGCGATCGACGTGGCCTCCACCGGCGTTCAGGTTCACGGCGGAATGGGCTACATCGAGGAGACCGGTGCAGCCCAACACTTGCGGGATGCTCGCATCACCTCGATCTACGAGGGGACGACGGCGATCCAGGCCAACGATCTGCTGGGGCGAAAGGTCGCCAAGGATGGCGGCCAGGCCATCAAGGCGGTGATCGCCTCCGTGCGGCAGACGGCCACCGAGGCTGGTGCTCTGGAGGGGCCTGCCTTCAAGGCTATACAGAGCGCACTTGCAGATGCGGCGGGGGCGCTGGAGCAGGCGGTGGATTTCGTGCTGGACACCTATGGCTCCGATATCAAGGCTGCCTCGGCAGGCTCTGTGCCCTTCCTCAAGCTGCTGGGAATCGTTGCTGGTGGCTGGCAGATGGCGCGGGCCGCCATCATCGCCCAGCGGGGGCTGGCGTCCGGGGCAGGGCAGGGCGGTTTCTACCAGGGGAAGATAATCACTGCGCGCTTCTTCGCAGATCACCATCTCGCGCTTGCAGCCGGGCTCTCCCATGCTGTGGTGCAGGGCGCTGCTGGAACCCTGGACTTGCCGGAAGAACTCTTCTAACCGCAAAGAACAAAAAAATGGCGCCGGAAGGCGCCATTTTTGTTTTCAGCCTGGTTTGCTTACTGAACCTTGGCCTTCTCGCGCAGCTCGAGGATGTGGGCTTCCACCTTCTGCTGCTGGAGGCGCTGCTGGAGCTGCGGCTTGACCTCGTCGAAGGAGGGTGCCTTCAGGTCGCGCACGTCTTCCAGCAGGATGACGTGATAACCGAAGTCACTCTTTACCGGCGTGGTCGTGAATTTGCCCTTTTCCAGCTTCACCATTGCATCCGAGAAAGGCTGAACGAACATGCCAGGGTTGCTCCAGCCGAGTTCGCCACCCTTGTCCTTGGAGCCCGGATCGCGGGACTCCTTGGCCAGTTCCTCGAATTTGGAGCCGCCCTGAAGCTTGGTGATGATGGCCTTGGCCTGATCTTCAGTTTCGACCAGGATGTGCCGCGGCTTGTATTCCTTCTCGCCCATGCGGCTCTTGATCGTGTCGTATTCCTTGCGGATCTCGGCATCGGTGACCGGGTGGGTCTTGACGTAATCCTGCAGGTAAGCGCGAATCAGGATGGCCTGCTTGGCGAGATCCATCTGGGCTTGCACGTCACTCTTCTTTTCCAGCCCCTTCTTGGTGGCTTCCTGGCTCAGGACCTCGCGGCGCACCAGCTCTTCACGCACGGCTTCGTTCAGCTGCGGGCTGTCCTGGGCGCCTTGGGCACGCTGTTCGTTCAGCATGGCTTCCGCCCGGCTGGCCGGAATCGCCGTGCCATTGACGGTGGCGTAGGGCGCAGCGGCCATGGCTCCGTGTGCCAGGAAAGCAGCGATCAGGCCAATGGCCAGGCGGCTCGGAAATCGTTTCATCGGTGTTCCTTGTTGGTGGGTTGCATTGAGGCCTCTTCGGCCGTTTGGGCGCGGATGGCGAGGGCGTGGATTTCTCCCCTCATCATCTCGCCCAGTGCCTGGTAGATCATCCGATGCCGGCTCACCGTGCTTTTGCCGGTGAAAGCATCGGAAACAATGTGTAGATCATAATGTCCGCCGCCGGCCCGGGCGCCTGCATGGCCTGCGTGCAGTGCGCTGTCGTCTCCGACCTCCACCATCAGCGGTGAAAGGGTCTGAAGGCGCTGCCGGATGTGCTCGACGACGTTCACGGCAGAACCTTGCGGAAGGGGCGAACGGTGGTCCGGGCGAAAACGCCGCGCAAGGTATAGGGGTCCTTGGCCAGCCACTCCTCCGCCTCCTTGAGGGAGGCGAATTCCGCCACCACCAAGCTGCCTGCGAAGCCGGCGGGGCCAGGCTCAAGTGCATCGATGGCAGGCATCGGACCGGCGAGCAATAGACGCCCCTCTTCCTTCAGGCTCTGCAGGCGAGCCAGATGTGCCGGCCGGACCGCCAGGCGGGTTTCGAGGCTGCCAGGCGCGTCTTCCCCCATCAGTACATAAAACATTAGTGTGCGTCTTCCTCTAGGTGGCGGGACAGGTAGAAACCCTGAAGGACGGCGAAAGCAATCATGAGGCCCGTCATCCCGAACAGTTTGAAATTGACCCACGACTCTTCAGAGAAGCTGTAGGCGACATAGAGGTTCAGCCCGCCCATCATGACGAAGAACAGAGCCCAGGCGAGGTTCAGTTTGTCCCAGACCTCGTCCGGCAGCTGGATCTGAGCTTCCAGCATCCTGCGGATCAAGTTGCGCTTCAACCCCAGGCTGGCGATGAGCAGGACTGCGCCGAACAGCCAGTAAAGGGCGGTTGGCTTCCATTTGATGAAGGTGGGGTTATGGAAGAAGAGGGTGGCGCCCCCGAACACAACAATGATGGCGAAGCTTACCCACAGCATGCCGTCCACCTTGTGGCGCTTGAACCAGACCAGGGCAATCTGTATCGCTGCGGCCACCATGGCGACGGCGGTGGCAATGAGGATGGGCGCCTGCGTCGCCACAATGCCGTCCCCAAGCAAGGACGAGGCGAGGGACAGCGACGCATCAGGATTAACCCCGGCGATCTTGTAGGCGCCGAAAAAAAGGATGACGGGCAGCAGGTCGAAGAGGAATTTCATGCGCCGGGATTATAGCGAGAGTGGCTGCGGCCTGCGCTGAGCGTTCAGGGCGTTTCAGGGCGGTTCCGCATATGGTTCGCCAAGCCCGCGATAGCAGCATGCAGCTTCTCGCGCAAGTGCGGATCGCTCACGAAGTCGTCTAGCGCCTGACGCATGCAGCGCATCCATTGATCGCGCTCGGCGACTCCGATGGAGAAGGGCAGATGGCGAGCCCGCAAGAAGGGTTGACCATGGCGCTCCACGTACAGGTTCGGGCCACCTAGCCAGCCGCTGAGGTACATGAACAGTTTCTCGCGGGAGCCGCCGAGATCTTCCGGATGCATCTTGCGCAGTTCCCAGGTCTCGGGTTCGCTGTCCATGAGGTCGTAGAAGCGGTCGACCAAGGCTCGCAAGACAGGCGCGCCGCCGATCTGTTCATAAGGAGTGAGAACGGGCAGGGGCGTGGTTTCAGGCGGCATGATGGATCAAGTTGAAGTCGGTACGGCCGCAGCGAAGGTTGGCGGGCAAGGCCTCATCCATGTACTTCGGCGCGGGCAGGTTGAGCGTGTCCATCAAGGCGATGAACTCTTCCCGGTTGCGCCCTTGAAAACGCGCATTGGAGGTTTTTTCCTGGGCGATGGAGCTGACTCTCATTCCTTTGTAGTCATGCCCAGGGAAGACCAGGGTTTCGTCCGGGAGCGTGAAAAGGTGGCCGGTGATGCTGTCGAACAGGGTTCCCGCATCCCCGCCCTGGAAGTCGGTACGACCACAGCCACCGATCAGCAGCGCATCGCCGGTGAAGATCCGGTCGCGCCATTGATAGGTCAGGCACCCCAGCGTATGCCCAGGGGTGGCGATGACCCGGATCACCTCGCAGCCGAAGACGAGCGTATCGCCGTGGGAGACAGGATGATCGGCACACTGCGTGCCAGCTGCAGCTGCGGCGACGATGCGTGCGCCAGTGAGCTCACTCAGGCCGCCAGCACCGGTCACATGATCGGCGTGAACGTGAGTTTCCAGCAGCCAGCGCAATTGCAGGTTCAAGTCCTGAAGCAGGGCGAGGTAGCGGCCGACGTGCTCTCTCACCGAATCCACCATCACCGCATCCCCGGAGAGTGCATCCGCGAGCAGGTAGGTGAGGGTACAGGTCTCTTCGTCAAACAGTTGGCGGAACACGATGCTCATTCGTCATCTCCTCCAGTCGGCTGAATGCATTCTAGCGACCCGGGGCAGAGGGCTCCAGCGGCAGGTAAAGAATGGCCCGGAGACCGCCGCCGTCACGTGGCAGGAGGTCCAGCCGGCCGTCGTGGGAACGCATGACCCGCTCGACGATGGCCAGCCCCAGTCCGGCGCCCTTGGTGTTGGAGCGGGCCGTCTCTAGCCGGGTGAAAGGCCGCCTCAACCGTTCGACATCTGCCTCGGGAATGCCGGGGCCGCGATCGGCGACCTCGATGGCGACGCCTTCTCCTTGCCGGAAGACACTGACATCCAGCGGTTTGTTCTCGCCGGCATAGCGCAGCGCGTTATCCACCAGGTTGGCAAGCGCGCGGCGCAGGGGAAGAGTGCGGCCGGGAGTTAGGATGGGCTCAGGCATATGCAGCTTCACATGCACTCCCCTCAGGCGGTAGGGCTCGATGACGTCCGCCACCAGACCGCAGAGATCGATCTGCTGCAAGGGCTCTTGTGGATCGCCCCGACCGAAGTCTAGGAATTGCCCAATGATGCGGTCCATTTCCTCTATGTCCGCGACCATTGCGGTCACCTCATCCGTCGGGGCTCCCGACATCTCTACTCCCAGGCGCAAGCGGGCGAGCGGTGTCCTGAGATCGTGGGAAACGCCTGCCAGGATCAGGGCACGATCCGCATCCGTCCGGGCCAAATCGCCTGCCATCTGGTTGAAGGCTCGGGCGACGACAGCGATCTCCTGTGGGCCGCTTTCCACTTGTTTGGGCGGCGTCTGCCCGCTACCTACCATGCGGGCGGCGCGCGCGAGCTGCCGGAGAGGGGTCCCGATGCGGGATACGATGAGGAAGGCGCCCAGCAAGGCCACCAACAGGGCAGCGCCGCCCCAGGCGAGCCACTCCAGCGCATGCGGCTTTTCCAGGCGATCCGGCGGCAGCATCACCCAGTACTCGTCCTTATCCTCCGGGTCCAGGCGGAAGCTCACCCAGAACCCTTCCAGGGCCTTCCATTTGAGGGCAAAACGGGTATGTGCGCCCAGATGGCGACGAACCTCCGCCATCATCAAGCGCATCGGCCTCTCGTTGCCGAGCGGGACAACTTCATCCGATGGCTCGGCGGGGTAGATCCGTATGCCCTCAAGCGCTGCCAACTCGATGAGCAATTCGGTTCGCCGAGCCGCATCGGCGTTGATCAGCGCAGTCCGCGTCAGATTGACCACGCTGACGACCATCTGCGCCAGATCGCGCGCCCTGGGCTCTTCTTCGAAGTAACGGAAGATCTGCGACCAGGCGAACAAGGCCAGCGACAGCAGGATTGCGACCAACAGGAATGTCTGCCACAACAGGGTGCGTGGCAGCCAGCCAGCGAGAAAGCGCCCTAGCGCGCGTACCCGGCGCAAAGTCAGAGGGCGCGGCACTTACGACTCACTCTTCCTCTGTGGCCTTGGTGTCATCCGGAACGAAGACATAGCCGAAGCCCCATACCGTCTGGATGTAGCGCGGCTTGGCAGGGTCGTCCTCAACCAGCTTTCGCAAGCGGGAGACCTGCACGTCGATTGCGCGGTCGAACACGCCATACTCCCGGCCCCGGGCGAGTTCCATCAGCTTGTCACGGGAGAGAGGCTGGCGTGGATGCTGAAGAAGGACTTTGAGCAGAGAAAATTCGCCGGTGGTGAGCTGGATTTCCTCGCCGTCGCGGACCAGCGTACGAGTTCCCAGGTTGACCTGCACGCGGCCAAAGGCAACCACCTCGTCTTCCGCAGTGGGGGCTCCTGGCAGCGGCGGCGGCTGGCGGCGCATCACCGCTTGGATCCGGGCAACCAGTTCACGCGGGTTGAAGGGCTTGGGGAGGTAGTCGTCCGCGCCCATCTCGAGGCCGACGATGCGGTCTACATCGTCTCCCTTCGCGGTCAGCATGATGATGGGCATGCGGTTCTCCGCTCCCCGCAGACGCCTGCAGATCGCCAGCCCGTCTTCGCCCGGCAGCATCAGGTCAAGCACCATCAGATCGAAGTGTTCCCGGTGCAGTGCTCTGTCCATTGTGGCGGCATCCACCACCGCCTTGACGGCAAACCCCTGCTCTTGCAGGTAACGGGACAACAGATCGCGCAAACGCGCGTCGTCGTCCACCAGCAGTACGCGATAACGTGTTTTTCCATTCATGGCGCGCATCCTATCCCGTGTCACAGAAACCTTGCCAGTCGCCCCCTGCGGGCGTGCTTCCCTCGCTGGTAACGCTTCGTAAGGCGTCAACCAAAAAGCAACATCCTCTTACAAAAGGCGTAGGAGAGCGTGACATAGTTCTTCCCCCAGCACAGGGCTTACCGGTATTTTGCTCGACATCGTCAAGACGTGCAGGTCGTCGCCCTCCGCCACCATGAAGATGCAACAGCACATCCCAGGCCCCCCGCGATTCTGGAGCGGTCGTGCCGCCAGAACCCGGAACGGGGCCGTGGTGGCGCTTTGCCTGCTGGCTGCCGGTTTTTCCAGCGAGTCCCTGGCGCAGGCGCCCGCGGGACCGCTACCGCCCCTCCTTGCCGGAGAAAGTGGCGCCAGCGTTGAATATCCGGCCCCCACCCTGCGTCATACCGATCTACGTCGGGCCATTGCGGCCGACTCCGAACGCTCTCCAGAACCCTCCAGCAAGCGCAAGCTGAGCGCGGAGGAGCGCGACGCCCTTCACCGCGACCTGCGTGCGGCGATGCGCGGCGCCTACCCCGAAAGCGAGACGCGCCACCGCGATCCGCGCTGAGCGTTACTACGCTCGGAGGCTGCCGGTAGAATACCGGCCCATGAATGTTCTCTCCCTCGAAACCTCTTGCGAGCAGGCCAGCATCGCCTTGCTCTGTGGTCAGGACGTCCGCAGCGTTGCGCTTGAAGGCCACAGCAATCACTCTGAACGCATCCTCCAGTCCATTGCGTCCCTCCTGGCAGACGCAGGTATCGCTGCACGCGACCTGAGTGCGGTTGCATTTGGGTGCGGTCCGGGGGCCTTCACTGGCTTGAGGCTGGCCTGCGGCGTGGCTCAAGGAATAGCGATAGGGGCTGGGATCGGGGTCATCCCCGTGGACAGCCTTGCAGCGCTGGCTTTGCAGGCCGGGGAGGGAAGGGTTCTTGCGGCAACCGACGCCCGTATGGAAGAGGTGTATTTCGCTGGCTTCCAGGTGAGGGGGAGCGAGGCCAGTTCTCTCTTCGAAGTGCGTTGTATGCCAGCTGCGTCGATGGAGCTTGGCGAAGGCGATTGGCTCGGTATCGGCTCCGCCTTCCGGGCGTATCCCGATGCATTCGCTGCGCGGCTGGGCGAAAAATTCATACGGATAGATGCGAGCAAGGTTCCTCGGGCCGAGGAAGTTGCCCGCTTGGCCGCGCCCCGGGTAGCTGCAGGGGAAAGCGTATTACCCGAAGAAGCCGCGCTGCTCTATGTCCGCGACAAGGTGGCCTACACCACGGCGGAACGCCTCGCTAGGGGGGGGAAGGCGTGAGTGCCCAAGTGCCTTCCTTCAATTTCCGTAGCATGCGGGAGGATGATCTCGAGTGGATTGTGCGGGAAGAGCGTGATCTCCATCCCTTCCCGTGGACGCACGGCAACTTCTCTGACTCCCTTGCTGCCGGCCAGGCTGGATGGGTGATGGAGGAGTGGGCGGTGCCTGCGGCGTACGCGGTGGTGCTGCATGTGCTGGACGAAGCACATCTGCTCAATATCAGCGTGCTGCGTGCCAGACAACGCCAGGGATTCGGGGCAAGGTTGCTCGATTGGATCGAGCGGGATGCCCGGCTTCGAGGGGCTACTCAGTTCTTCCTGGAAGTGAGACCCTCGAATACGGCGGCGCTCTGCCTTTACCAGAATAGCGGCTACCTCCAGATCGGGCGTCGCAAGAACTATTACCCTGCGGCTTGCGGGCGCGAGGATGCGTTGGTGATGAGGAAAGCACTATGAATCCAACTCTGCCCGCGCAGTCCCCTCGACGTGCCGCAGTCCTGCGCGAAATGGGGCTCGGTCCCTTGTGGCTCCTGCGTAGTCTTGATGCCGCGCGAGCCGAAGCGGCGCTCCAGGCCAGAGCGGCATTGGGTTTTGCATCGACGGTCAATGCAGAAGTTTTCTCAAGCGTTACTCGCGCTCAACCGGCAGAGTCTCAGGCAAGTCCTTTGGGGCCCCAGTCCCCGCCGCGCTTGCAGCAGCCTGCTGCGTTGCCTGTCGTGGTCACCGAGAAGGTGGCTCCGCACAGAGATTCAGGCCGCGAGCAGCGCATTGCAACGCTTGATTGGGACGGACTGGAAGAGGAGATTCGCTCCTGCCAGGCTTGTGTGCTTTGTGAACGGCGCAAGCAGGCTGTACCTGGCGTGGGCGACCGCAAGGCTCAATGGATGCTGGTAGGAGAGGGGCCTGGCGCCGAAGAGGATCTGCGCGGCGAGCCCTTCGTCGGCCAGGCTGGCAAGCTGCTGGACAACATGCTCGCCGCGGTCGGCTTGAGGCGCGGCGAGGGCGTTTATATCGCCAACGCCGTCAAATGCCGCCCGCCGCATAACCGCACGCCGGAGTCTGCCGAAATCGATACTTGCCTGCCTTTCCTGGCGCGACAGATCGAACTGGTGCAACCGAGGCTGCTAGTGGCGCTGGGCCGCCCGGCCGCGCAGGCACTGCTGAATATGGAAGTAAGGATAGGCGCTGCCCGGGGCCAGCTGTTCCGCTACCGGAAGACGCCCGTACTGGTCACCTATCACCCGGCTTACCTGCTGCGCAATCCGCAGGACAAGTCCAAGGCATGGGAAGACCTATGTTTTGCCCGCCGTACCATGGCAGACCTTCCGCAGGCTTAGTGGCAGCGGTCTTCCAGCAAGGCCACGGAATCAAACTCCCGCTGGTTGGCTTCATGCCTGCGCTTGACCAGCAGCATGGAGCCGGCGACGAAGAATCCGAAGAGCACGATCACAGTATTGATCGACAGCCCCCACATCAGCAGGACCGCGTAGGTGCCGGTCATGACCAGGATGGACAGGTTCTCGTTGAAGTTCTGCACGGCGATGGAGTGACCTGCACCCATCAGGATATGCCCGCGATGCTGTAGTAGTGCGTTCATGGGCACGACGAAGAAGCCGGCAAGTGCCCCCACGATCACCATCAGCAGCATTGCCACGCTGGGGCCGGTGACGAAGATCATCAGCATGACTACCAGCCCCATGGCGACGCCGAGCGGAATGACGTTTACCGCTCGACGCAAGGTAATCATCCTGGCGGCCATCATTGAGCCCGCCGCTATCCCTATCGCCACCACGCCTTGCAGCATGGACGCCTTGGAGAGGTCGAAATCCAGGTTGTGCTCAGCCCACTTGATAACAATGAACTGCAGTGTCGCCCCGGCTCCCCAGAACAGCGTGGTGACCGCCAACGAGATCTGGCCCAGGCGGTCCCGCCAGAGCAGTTTCAGGCAGTGGTTGAAGTCGTGAATCAGGTAAAGCGGATTGCTTTTCAGAGGCTTGTGGTCGACGCCGGTATCCGGGATGTAGACGTTGAAACAGGCGGCCACCACATAAAGCAGCCCGATGGCGAGCACACTGGCTTCGAAGGGATTCGTCGCGCCGGGCAGATCGAGTTGTGCCAGCCAGCCAGCCACATCACCTCGGATAAGGATGCCGCCCATGACGGTGCCGAGGATGATCGCGCCCACCGTCAGGCCCTCTATCCAACCATTCGCAACCACCAGCAGGCGGTGAGGCAGGTACTCGGTGAGAATCCCGTACTTCGCCGGAGAATAGGCCGCGGCTCCCAAGCCGATCACCGCGTAGGCAAACAGTGGATGGGCGCCGAAGAAGAGCATCAGACAGCCGCCGATCTTGATGGTGTTGCTGATCAGCATCACCCGCCACTTGGGCATCGAATCGGCAAATGCACCCACGAAGGCCGCCAAGGCAACGTAGGAGACGGTGAAGAACAGCTTAAGCAGCGGCTCGTATTCGGCCGGTGCATGCATGTCGCGGAGAAGGGCGATCGCGACGATGAGCAAGGCGTTGTCGGCCAGCGCGGAAAAAAACTGCGCTGCCATGATGATGTAGAAGCCGAGCGGCATCGTCTGAAAACGCATGGGCGATTGCGGAAGCGCGGTTTATAACACGAAGCCAGAAAGCGTGTTGTGCCGCGGCACAAGGGGAAGTTCAGCCATCGACTCGATCACCGCGGATTTGTGATGTAATTGGCACAATAAAACCAGCTTATCGAGAACATGGCCGACCGCAGACTACAAGTCTTCCATGCCGTGGCGAAGCACGGCTCCTTTACCCGGGCTGCCGAGCATCTCTTCATGACCCAGCCCGCCGTTACCTTTCAGATCAAGCAACTGGAGGAGCAGTACAACACCAGGCTGCTTGATCGCGGTCACGGCAAGATCAGCCTCACCCCCGCGGGCGAGCTGGTATTCGCCTACGCTGAACGCATTCTGGGCTTGAGCGAAGAGTTGGAGTCGCGGGTCGCCGAGCTGACGGATGAACTCTCGGGTGTACTCAATATTGGCACCAGCACCACGATTGCCGCCTATTGGCTTCCACCACTGCTCAACAGCTTCAAACGCCGCTACCCTAGGGTGGTTCCACGCGTGGCGGTGGGCAACTCGCAACTGACCGAAGATCGGGTTGCTGCCCGCGAGCTGGATATCGGGCTCATCGAGATCGTCACCGACCAACCCGCCATCGAACGGCGCAGCGCGGCTCGCGATGAGTTGCTGGTCATCTGTCAGCCGGGCCATCCACTGTCGGGCGCTTCCGCGCTCAAGGCGCAGGATCTTCTGGAGCATCCTTTCATCACGCGGGACCCCGGCAACGCGATACGAGAGCTGGCAGAGGAGTTTTTCGAAGCAGCTGGAATTTCGACGACCGAACTCAACATCACTGCCGAGTTGGGCAGCCTGGCTACGGTCAAGCACTTGGCTGCGGAAGGCATGGGCTACGCGATCGCGTCCGGCGCAGCCATTCGCCGCGACATCCGTGAAGGGAGACTGGCCGGCATTCCGCTCGAACCCCGGCTTTATACGCCGCTGGAAGTCATCACCCCACGGGATAAATTCCGCTCCCGCCTGATCACGACCTTCGCCGACCATGCCTGCGAAGAGTTCGCCCGCATGGCCCAGGGCGGAACGGGAATCGAGTGATGGCAAAGACCAAGACGGCCTTTATCTGTACTGAATGCGGAGCCCAGGTATTACGCTGGCAGGGCCAGTGCCCCCAGTGCCAGGCGTGGAATACTCTGGTGGAAGGCGTGGTGGAGCAGGGGGGAGGCGGCAACGGCCGTTTCGCCGCTCTGGCCGGCAACGTCGGCAAGCTTCAGCCCCTCTCCGCGCTGGAGCCCAGGGAAGAGCCTCGCACACCCACCGGCATCGATGAGTTCGACCGGGTGCTTGGCGGAGGGCTGGTTGCCGGCGGTGTCGTGCTGATCGGGGGTGATCCCGGGATAGGCAAATCGACGCTGCTGCTGCAGGCACTGTGTCAGCTGGCCGGGCAGCATCCAGTGGTGTACGTGAGCGGCGAGGAATCGGGCGAGCAGGTTGCGTTGCGAGCGCTGCGCCTGCAGGTTCGCACGGAAGGTTTGCAGTTGCTGCCCGAAATCAATCTGGAGCGCATCCTGGCGACCCTGAACACCGCGAAACCTCGGGTGGCCGTGATCGACTCCATCCAGACCATCTACTCCGAGGCCTTGCAGTCGGCGCCAGGTTCCGTCGCCCAAGTGCGGGAGTGCGCGGCCCAACTTACGCGCTTCGCCAAACAAAGTGGCACCGCCCTGATCCTCGTCGGCCATGTGACGAAGGATGGGACGCTGGCAGGCCCGCGGGTGCTTGAGCACATCGTCGATACCGTCCTCTATTTCGAAGGCGATACCCATTCCAGTTTCCGCCTGGTGCGCGCGTTCAAGAATCGCTTTGGGGCGGTGAATGAACTCGGGGTCTTCGCCATGACCGAGCGGGGGTTGAGAGGCGTCTCCAATCCGTCCGCCATTTTCCTTTCCCAGCACATCCAGCAGGTGCCAGGCAGCTGCGTCTTGGTTACCCAGGAGGGAACGCGCCCCTTGCTGGTGGAAATCCAGGCGCTTGTGGATAGTGCACATACGCCTAATCCACGCCGGTTATCCGTCGGCCTGGAGCAAAACCGGCTGGCCATGTTGCTCGCGGTGCTGCACAGGCACGCGGGAGTCGTCTGCTTCGACCAGGACGTGTTTGTCAATGCGGTGGGCGGCGTGAAGATATCCGAGCCCGCGGCGGATCTTGCGATCCTTTTTGCCATCGTGTCATCGCTCAAGAACAAGCCCCTGGACAAGGGCCTGGCCATTTTTGGTGAGGTCGGGCTGGCGGGTGAAATCCGGCCGGCGCCGCGGGGCCAGGAGCGCCTGCGCGAAGCAGCGAAACTGGGCTTCACCTCAGCAATCGTTCCGAAGGCGAACGCGCCCAAACAGGCGGTGGAAGGGATGCGGGTGTTCGCGGTGGATCGGTTGGAAGAAGCGCTTTCGACGGAGATTTTTGGTTAAGACGCGTGGCGGTCCGCCTGGAAGTTGCCGGGCGCTACCTTGCTTAAAAGTTTACATAATACAAATTATCGCGGTTTTGGGTTTGACCGAAATAGCTTGTGTATCGGCTATGACTCTTTCCATAGCTTTTGCTGAAGTGGCCCGATGTATAATTCGCGCGGGCCTCAACGCTGGCGCGTTGATGCGAGGGTGGCGGAATTGGTAGACGCACTGGATTTAGGTTCCAGCGCCGTAAGGCGTGAGAGTTCGAGTCTCTTCCCTCGCACCAGAATCGCTGTGATACGTCCTGCAGGACAAGAAGAAGAAACGAATACCACAGGGAGGGTTGGCCCCATCATGCGACGGCGGCAACTCGGGATGGGCGCACTGCTGGCTGCCATCGGGACAGGTGTCTCCAGTTCCGGTTGGGGCCAGACGGACTCAGATCTCTTTTTTGACGATCTGCCCATCGTCCTTACCGCTTCACGGATGGCCCAGTCCCCGCTGGATGCTCCTGCGCCGGTGACGGTCATCGACCGCGAGGCCATAGACGCCTCTGGTTTTACCGAAATCCACGACATTCTTCGTCTCGCGCCGGGGTTCCTCGTCGCCGACTGGCCGGATGGTTCGCCGACCATCGCCAATCATGGTGTGGGCGACGCCTACGGACGCAGGATCAAGGTGCTGGTGGATGGAAGGACCATCAACAATCCGTTGTGGGGCAACGTAAATTGGCAAGATATTCCGCTACGTGTCGATGACATCGAGCGCATCGAAGTCGTACGTGGCCCCAACGGCGCGGCCTATGGGGCAAACGCGTTCCAGGGCGTAGTGAACATCATCACCCGTGCGACGGCGAGCGAAAGCGGCGCTGCGTTCATCGCACGTTTCGGCGAGCCGAACATCCGCGACGTGGGGGTCCGGCTGAACAGCCAAGGCGGCACGCCCCTCGACTGGCGCATCACTGCTTCCAGGCGTACCGCGGACAACTTCCGCAGCCATGACGATCAATCGTCCGAGTCCATCGTCCGCAAGGTCCTGAACTCCCAGTTTTCGGCCCACCTTTCGCCGCAGGACTCCATCCGCTTGCAGTTCGGCGCGACTGCCGGTGTCGATCGGCGTGGTTATCCCCCTGCGAGCGCGAACAACTATCCGATCCGCACCGAGAAGCTGGAGGAAAACTATCTGCATCTTGCCTGGGTACGGAGTTTCGATGCGGAGTCGGAGTTTTCTCTCCAGTATTACCACCAGGGACGTAGCGTTCGTGGGGATTGGCTGGCAGGTGAGGGAAATGATCCGCGGGTTCCGGCAAATGGTGACATAGATACCACCAGAGACGATCTCGAGCTTCAGCTAACCAAGCGGTTTAATCCGCACTGGCATGTCTTGGTCGGGGCGGGAGTTCGCCGTGACACTGCGGAGTCCGAGCGCTACTTCTCCACAGGCAGGACGATCGTCGCCCGTCAATGGCAGACCTTTGGCAGCGTGACATGGCAGCCACTACAGGCGCTTTCGATCAACGCGGGTGGAACCTTCGAGCGGCATGATTACAGTGGCTCCCTGTTCTCGCCTCGCTTGGCCCTCAATTTCGCGCTGACCGAAACCTCAGCTCTCCGGCTCTCGACTGGGACAGCCTATCGAGCGCCGTCATTCATGGAGTCGGATTCGTTTGAAACCCTGCAGAACAATGGCGAAATTTTGAGGGTCTTCTATCGGGCCGGCCTCAAAGTCGAACCGGAGAAGGTGCGTTACAGTGAAATCGGCTATCTGGCCCGCTTCCCGGCCTTGGGACTTAATGTCGATACGCGCTACTTTCATGAGCGCTACTCGCGTTATCTCGATGACCAAACATGCAGCTACAGCAGTCTCCGGAGGCTCTGTCCAGTCCCTCCGCCCGAGAACTTCGCGACCCCTCCTCGTTCAGACAGGAACTTCATGTTCTTGAATAGCGGTGCATTCATCATGCATGGCCTTGAACTGGGCATAGACTGGAAAGTCCCTGGCATTGGCCGCGCCCTCCTCTCCCAGGCTTTCGTGAAGATCCGCGAGGATGGCTATGTACCTGATGCCAGCCTGGTGGACAGCGCACCTTCCTCCCTCACTTCTCTGCTCCTGATCAAGGAACTGCCACAACGCTGGCGTTTCAGCCTCGGTTACTATCACAATAGTGAAATGTCGTGGCTCAACGACGGTGGCAAGGTGCCAGCCCGGGACCGCTTCGACATAAAGCTCGCAAAAGGCTTTGGTGCGACCGGGTCGGAGAATGAGTTCTCCATTACTGCGCAAAGCCTTGGGGGCGCCTATCCTGAATTCCACGAGGAGAATTTCCGTCATGAACCGCGCATTTTCGCGTCGCTACGGTTGGGCTGGTAAAGCGGACCTTAGCTGCTGAAGTGTGGTTGCGACGGTAAGAGGCTCGTTTCTCTTGCGTGGTGGCAGTCTTGGCCCCCTCTTTCCCACCGCCCTCCTCAAAGGTCACGCACCTGGCTGGGCGGCATGCTTTCATTTGCGGGATCAAGGATAGGTGTTGAGGCGGTTTTCCTCACTTTCGCTCAGGCAGCGCGTACTGTTGGTGGCTTTATTGCCGGCAGCGTTGATCACCTGTGCGGTCACAGTCCTGTTCCTCATCAGTGGTACTCGCGCGCTGGACGAAGGTCTGCGCGAGCGCGGTATCGGCATCGCGAGCTTTCTCGCGCCAGCGGCTGAATATGGCGTCATCACTGGCAATCGGGCCAGCCTGGGCAGCCTGCTTCAGGCTGCGCTGGGTCAGCGGGATGTAGTCGCCGCCGCGGTGTACGGCAGCGAAGGCCGTGTGCTGGCTGTCAGCGGCCGTTTGACGCCGCTGGACAACGCCCAGATCGTAGCGGTGCGCAGGACACAGGATTACTTCCCCGAAGGAGGGCGCCTTGCGGTCGTCGTGCCGGTACAGCCGGCACCCCTGGACCTGGATGACCTGCTGCTGCCCGGCGGTGCTCCGGCCGCGAGTTCGGCCCCGGTGGGCTGGGTGCATGTGGAGATGGACACCCATCCACTGACCCAACGTAAGACGGAAGTCGTACTCAGCACCATCTTTCTGGTCGCCTTCGGCCTTGCGCTCACGGCCACGCTTGCGCTGAGGTTGGCCCGCTCGGTGGGCGAGCCGGTGGCACGCCTGGTGGAGGCTGTTACCCAGATCGCCGGTGGCCGGCTGGACGTTACCGTGCAGGACAGTGCCTCCAGTGACGAGTTGCGCGCCCTCGAGACGGGTTTCAATGCCATGGCCCGGTCCATCGAGGACGCCCACAAGACCTTGCAGGCCAAGGTGGATGCGGCCACCGCGCAGCTTGCCCATCAGGCCCTGCACGATCCCTTGACCGATCTGCCTAACCGCCGTGCTTTCGAGCAAGCGCTGGAAGAGGCTGTCGCCAGTTCCCGGCGGGCGGGTGACAACTGCGTGCTGTGCTTCATCGACCTGGACCGCTTCAAGATCGTCAATGACAGCTGTGGCCATGCGGCGGGCGACGAGTTGCTCCGCCACATCGCTCGCATCGTTCGCCTGCGGGTGCGCAACGAGGACATGGTCTGCCGTGTTGGCGGCGATGAGTTCGCGCTGTTGCTGCGCCGCTGCCAGGGCGGAGACGCCCAGCGCATCGCGGAAAGCCTGAGGGAGGCGGTGGCCAGCTACCGGTTCCAGTGGGACGGCAAGCACTTCTCGGTGGGGGCCAGCATCGGCTTGATCCGCATCGACGGCAGCCTGGACAGTGCTTCCGACGTACTCGCCGCCGCGGACATGGCCTGCTATGCAGCCAAGAAGAATGGCCGCAACCGCATCGTCGAGCATGACCCCGCCTCGGGCAGCAACACCGAGCATGAAGCTCGGAGCGATTTCACGCCGGTGCCCGTCGGCAGCCTGGTCCGGGATCGGTTGATGCTGCATGCCCAGGCGGTGCTGCCACTGTGCGGCAGCGAGGAGCCCTTGCTCGAGGTGCTGCTGCGGCTGGCGGACGACGAAGGGCGCCCTCACCCGCCGCAGGCTTCGCTGCACCAGTTTGCACTGAGCGGCACTGCGGTGGATCTTGACGACTGGGTGGCCTCGCATGCTTGCGCATCGATTGCCCGGCATCAGCGGGAGATCGGCCGCGGCGTCACGCTCAGCTTCGGGCTCAATCTCAGCGAGGCGTCCATCCTGGATGCGGCTACTTACCTCGCCCAACTCGGCAATCATCTGCGTCGGCACGCGTTACTGCCCCGGCAGGTCCTGCTGGAGTTCCCGATTTCCATTGCCGAACAGCAGCCTGAGGCCAGCATCAAGCTGGTGGAGGCTGCGCGCCGGGCCGGCCACCGGGTTGCACTGGAGCGGGTGGATGGCAACAAGGTGGGGTATTTGAGCGAGCTGCGCCCGGACTACATCAAGATCAGCTTCAAGGGGCTGGTGGAGGCCTACGGTCTCGAGGCCGGTTACCGTCTAAGCCAGGCGCTTTGCGGCATGGCAGCTGTCCTCGGGATCAACGCCATTGCCTCCGAGGTGGAGGAGGCATTCTGGCTGGACAGCCTGGCGAACCTTGGCTTCAGCCACGCTCAAGGGCGGGCGATAGCGCTGCCGCAGGCCATCGAAGAATGGCGCCTGCCGGTGCCGCCGCTGCCGATCTGAGCGCTCCCCGCGTCACAGGCGGGGCCGGTTGGCGTAGCCGGTCATTTCCAGATAGCCCTGACCCAGCGTGGTGCCGTCCTGCCGCGTAACCGCTACCGCGCCCTCCCAGTACACCGCGCCAGTGGAGCGCCGGCCATCCAGTTCCTGGTCGTCCATCAAGGGCCGAAGATCAAGCGTGCGGTGCCCGCCGGGCAGTTGCAGGCTGATGCTCCACTCCACCGGATATTCGGCACCGGTTCGCGGCGAGAGCCAGCGCCTTCCGGGCAGGAAGCTCACCGCTTGTGGCGGCAGGCGATGCGTTTCACCACCCGCCTCGCGCACGGTTGCTGCGGTCCACAAGGGTCTGCCCGCGTGGTCGCGCATCTGGAAGGCCATTACCGCCCCGCCGTCCAGCAGATTCAGGCCCACCCAATCCCAGCCGGCTGCATCGGCCGGCATGACTTCGCTGGACCACTCATGGTCCAGCCAGGCGTGGCCTTTCACCGCGCGGCGTTTGCCGGCGAGGGTAATCTCCCCGGCAACCTCCAACTGCGGGCGGCTGTAGTAATAGCTGGCGTGCTGCGGCGCGGGGGCCTTGCGGCTGTAGCCAGCCTCGCCATTGAGCAGCGGCGGGCCTTCCGGATGCAATTCGAGGTCAAGGCTGAAGGCGGGGTCATGAGCGGTGGCGCGATAGCGACCGTCTTCGAAGGAGAAGCGCCAGTCGCCTATCCAGGCATGGGTACGGCCCTCCTCCGCTCCCGCCAGCGGCGGCTGCGCCCGCGCACTGCGCTCAGCATGCAGCAGGCGTCCCTGCCCTGCGTCCGCCAGGGCCGCGTGGGCGATGATCAGCTGGCTGGGAGCGAACCGGCTTGCGCTGCCCTCGCCGATGCGGCTGCGCACCCGGAAGAAAGTGACTTGGAAGCCGCGCGTCTGGCCAGATTCGTCCTCCAGCCAGCCGGTGGCATACCACCACTCGGTGCGGAAGGCGGGGTGCGCGCCCAGATCCGCCGGGAAGCTGAAGCTGCGACCAGGATGGACTTCGGGATAAGGGGCACCCTCCCCTTCAAGGCCTGCCGCCTTCGTGGCTCCGACATGCATCAGCACGGCCACTCCAAGCAGCATGCCAACCAGCCACCTCATCACCAGTCCTCCCTGACCGCGCGCACCGCGGCTTGGCTCATCGCCCGGCGCCCGGCCAGCACCGCGACCGCTGCGGCGAGCACCACCAAGCCACTGCCAAAGGCGGCCACTGGCAAATAGGGCAGATGGAAATCCATGCTCCAGTGAAAACTCTGCCGATTGACCACCTCGATCAAGACCCAGGCTACCGCCAGCCCGGCCAGTATGCCGGTGAGGACGCCCACGCCGGCTGTCCAGGCCCCTTCGATCGCCAGCAGCCGGGCAATGTCCGCCCGCGCCATGCCCAGGTGGCGCAGCATGCCGAATTCGCCGCGGCGGGAGGTGCTCAGGGCGGCAAAGGTGGTAGCGACGCCGAACAGGCCGATCAGCACCGCCACCGCTTCCATCAGGTAAGTGATGAAGAAGGTGCGGTCGAAGATCGCCAGGGTGATGCGCCGGATTTCCGCCGGTACGGCAATCTCCAGCGTGTCTGCATCGAAGTGTTGCCGTATGTCTGCCGCGACCCTGCCGGGGGCGGCCGTGGCAGCCAGCCGCAGGGCGAGGTCGTTTATCCGCTCGTCGCCAGTGAGTTGGATGTAGTGCTGGCGGTCGATCACCACCGAGCCGTTCTGTCGCGCGTAATCCCGCCAGATGCCGGCGACCACGAAGCGTTGCGGCTCCCCGGCCAGCGGCAACTCCAGGGGCTGCCCGACGGTGAGCCGGTGCAGGTCCGCCACCGCCTCCGAGATCCACGCCGGCTGTCCGTTGCCCTCGTAGGTCAGGCTGCCGGCGACCAGGGGCAAACCCCAGCCGCCATGGACGGCGCGAGCGATCAGGGTGACGGCGGGCCGTTGGGCGTCCAGCCGCACACTGTCGGCACGGACTGCGTCCGCCGAGGCCACGCCCGGCACGGCTGCGATGCGGGCGACGTCCGCCGGGGTGAGGAAGCCGCTGCCGCTGCCCAGGGAAGCGCGCACATAAAGGTCGGCCGGCAGCACCGCATCCAGCCAGTGATCTACCGACGAGCGGAAGGAGCTGACCATGATCGCCATCGCCACCGCCAATGCCACGCTGGCGACCACGCCGGCGCTGGCGACCATCGCCTGGCCGGGCGCCGCAGCCAGCCTTGCGGTGGCCAGCCTGAGAACTGGCGAGCGCCGCGGCTGCAGCAGCGTGGTCAGTCGATGTGTTGCGACCGGCACCAGCAGCACCGCGGTGACGAGCAGGCAGGCAATCGCCAGATAACCGCCTGCGGGCACGCTCTGCCAGGGCGGCAACTGGCACAGAAGGAAAGCCGCCAACAAGAAGCCCGCCGCGGCCGTCGGACGCGCGCGCGCGACCAGGGCCTCGCTCGCCCCCTCGCCCGCATGCAGCCCGCGTGCTACCGGAATGCGCAGGCTAGCAGCCGCCGGTACCCAGGTGCCGGCCACGCCGGCGAGCACGCCGAGCAGCAGGTAGGCCGCGCTGGCCAATGGCGAGAAGGCCAGCGCTGGCCTCAGGCCGGAGAAATAGCCGGCGCCGAGGTCTGCGCCGACGAAACGGAAGGCGAGTGCAGCCAGCCCGTAGGCCAGCGCTACTCCGGCGGTTCCGCCGATCAGGCCCAGCACCGACCCTTCTGCAAGCAGGCCGCGCATCAGGCTGCGCCGTGTCATTCCCAGCGCCATCAGGAAGGCGAATTCCCGGCGGCGTCGGACGACAGACAGCAACTGGCTGGAGAAGACGAGAAAACCACCGGTGAGCAAGGCGATCGCCGCCAGCATGGTGAGGTTGACCCGATAGGCTCGCGACAGTACGCCGGCCTCACCCGCCGCCGCGTCGGCAGGGCGCAGGACCACGCCGGCAGGCAGCAGCGGCTGCAGCGCCCGCATTGCCTGCGCCCTGTTCGAGCCGTCCGCCAGGCGCAGGTCGATGCGCGTCAGCCGGCCCAGCATGCCGAAGCGTTCCTGGGCGGCGGCGATGTCCATCACCCCCAGCATCTGGCCGGCAGCGCCCGGCACGTCGCCGGCGATGCGGAGACGCTGCAGCGCGGTGCCGGACTGCAGCATCAGCTCGGCGCTTCCGGGAAACTCCCGTCGTGCGGCGGCGCTGAGAAAAACCGCTTCCGGGCGCAGTGTGGCGAAGGTGTCATTGCCTTCGGCGGAGGGCATCAGCTCCGGCTGAATGCCGGCGAGGCAGAAGACGTCGATGCCAAGGATCCTGAGCGTGCCCTCGCGGCCAGGCATGCGCGCGTCCACTTCGACCACCGGGCTGGCCGTCGCGATCTCGGCGCGCTGCGCCAGCTGGAAATACAACTGCTCGTCGAAGCCGGTGCGCGGGCCTATCACTTGCAGGTCCGCTCCGCCGGCAAGCTGGCGGATACCGCGGCCGAACTCGCCCAGCGCGGCGTCGTGGATCAGTTGCACCGCCAGCCCCAGTGCTACCCCCAGCGCAATCGCCAGCAAGGACAGCGCGCTCGCCAGCCGGCGGCGCTTCAGGCTGGCGAGGAAGATGCGCGGCAGGACCGGGCTCATCCCTCGTCCGCCGGCAGCAGGCCGCTCTCGCTCAGGCGCAGGATGCGATCGCAGCGTGCTGCGGCGCGGCGCGAGTGCGTCACCAGGATGCCGGCCGCGCCGCTGTCGCGGATGCGGGCCAGCAGCAAGTCCAGGACGTCGTCGGCGCGAGCGGGGTCCAGGTTGCCGGTGGGCTCGTCGGCCAGCACAAGTTGCGGGTTGTGCACCAGCGCACGGGCGATGGCGACGCGCTGCTGTTCTCCGCCGGAGAGGCCCGCCGGCCAGTCATCCGCGCGATCCCGCAGCCCCACCCGCTCCAGCATCGCCAGCGCCTCCCGCTCGGCCTGGGCGGCGGGCCGCTGCAGCAGCCAGAGTGGCAGCGCCACGTTCTGCGCCAGCGTGAGGTGCGGCAGGATGTGGAAGGCCTGGAACACGAAGCCGAAGCGTTCGCGGCGGATGCGGGCATAAGCGTCGTCGTCCAGGCCGGTGAGCGTGGTGCCGCCAAGTCGGAGCTCGCCGCCGTCCACCGGCTCCAGGCCGGCGAGGCAGTTCAGCAAGGTGGATTTGCCGGAGCCCGACTCACCCACCACCGCCACGCATTCGCCGGCGGCGATGCGCAGTTCCAGGCCGCTGAATAGGCTGCGTTCGGTATCGCCCGGCCGGCGTTTCGAAAGGCGAGAGATTTCCAGCATGCAGGGCAGTTTTGTCGGAATCCTTCGCTTATACTCCGGCCGCCCTGCCGCGCCAACCGCATGCCCGTCGATCACTACGAGAATTTCCCCGTCGCTTCCCTGCTCCTGCCGGCGCGCCTGCGCGAACCGGTGGAGGCCATCTACGCCTTCGCCCGCGGCGCGGACGATGTGGCCGACGAGGGCGAGGCGACAACCGAAATCCGCCTCGCCGGCCTGCAGGCTTACCGCGATGGCCTGGATCGCATCGCCCGCCAGGAACCGCCCGCCGCAGGGGCGCTGGCGCCGATGTTCACGCGCCTGGGCAAGGCGGTCGCCGACCACCGACTGCCGCTGCAGCCGCTGTACGACCTGCTGGATGCCTTCAGCCAGGATGTGGTCAAGATCCGCTACGCCGACTTCGCCGAACTGCTGGACTACTGCCGCCGCTCCGCCAACCCGGTCGGCCGCCTGCTGCTGCATCTCTACGAGGCGACGGACGAAGCCTCCCTGCGCGATTCGGACCGCATCTGCAGCGCGCTCCAGCTCATCAACTTCTGGCAGGATGTGGCGATCGACTGGCGCAAGCCGCGCATCTACCTGCCGGCTGACGACATGGCGCGTTTCGGCGTCACCGAGGCCGACATCGCCAACGCCCGCTGCGATGCGCGCTGGCGTGCCCTGCTCGCCTTCCAGGTCGGGCGGGCCCGGGAAATGATGCTGCAGGGCGCCCCCCTGGCCCATCGCCTGCCCGGCCGCATCGGCTGGGAACTGCGCCTCATCGTGCACGGCGGGCTGCGCATCCTGGAAGGCATCGAAGCCGCCGGCTATGACGTATTCCGCCACCGCCCTGAGCTCGGCCGCGCAGACTGGCTGCGCATAGGCTGGCGCGCGCTGCTCTCCCGGCGGCGCTCGCCCGGCAGCACCCACATACAAGGACAAGGATGAACTCCGCCGCCCCTTCCACCTGTTCCGCCGCGCTCCTCGCCTGCGCCCGCCAGCCCACATGAATCCGCACGACTACTGCCAGGACAAGGCCGCCAAGAGCGGCTCCAGCTTCTACTACAGCTTCATGTTCCTGCCGCCGGAACGGCGCCAGGCCATCACCGCGCTCTACGCTTTCTGCCGCGAGGTGGACGATGTGGTGGACGAGTGCAAGGACGTTTCCCTCGCCCAGACCAAGCTGCAGTGGTGGCGGCAGGAAGTGGAGCGGGTGCATGGCGGCGAGCCGACGCATCCGGTGGGCCATGCGCTCAAGGATGTCTGCAGCCGCTTCTCCATGCCGCGGGAACAGCTGCTGGAGATCATCGACGGCATGGCGATGGACCTCAGCCAGACCCGCTACCTCGACTTCAAGGGCCTGCAGCTCTACTGCTACCGGGTCGCCAGCGTGGTCGGCCTGCTCGCGGCCGAGATCTTCGGCTACAAGGACAGGCAGACGCTGAAGTACGCTCACGACCTGGGCATGGCCTTCCAGCTCACCAACATCATCCGCGACGTCGGCGAGGATGCCCGCCGTGGCCGCATCTACCTGCCGATCGAAGACCTGCAACGCTTCGGCGTGCCGGCCAAGGACATCCTGGAGGCCCGCTACAGCGATGGCTTCCGCGAGTTGATGCAGTTCCAGGCCCAGCGCGCGGAACAGTTCTACGACCAGGCCTTCGCCCAACTGCCGGCCGACGACCGCAAGTCACAGCGCCCCGGCCTGATCATGGCCGCCATCTACCGCGCGTTACTGAAGGAGATCGCCGCCGACGGCTTCAAGGTGCTGGATCGCCGCACCTCGCTGACCCCGCTGCGCAAGGTCTGGCTGGCCGGCTGGACCTGGATGAAGGGCTGAAGCGATGAGCGCGCCTACCGCCGCGGTCATCGGTGCCGGCTACGCCGGCCTGGCCTGCGCCGTCGAACTGGCGCGGCGCGGCGTGCACGTCACCGTGTTCGAGCGCTCCCACACCCTGGGCGGCCGCGCCCGGGTGGTGCACAAGGACGAATGGCTGGTGGACAACGGCCAGCACATCCTGATCGGCGCCTATCGCGAACTCACCCGCCTGCTGCGCCTCACCGGCGGTACGCCCAAGCAGCTGACGCACCTGCCGCTCACGCTGCACGTGCCCGGCCGGCTGGATCTGCGTGCCGCGGCCGGGCTGCCGGCGCCGCTGCATCTGGCCATCGGCATCCTGCGCACCCGCGGGTTGGGCTGGGGCGAGCGCTTCGCCATGCTGCGGCTGATGCAGGGGCTGAAGAAATCGGGCTTCAAGGTCGCGCCCGGCACCACGGTGGAAGGGCTGTTGCGGCAGTATCGGCAGTCGCCGCTATTGTGCGAACTGATCTGGGCTCCGCTGTGCATTGCCGCGCTGAACACCCCGGTGGAGGACGCCTCCGCCCAGGTCTTCGTCAACGTGCTGCGCGACTCGCTCGCCGCGGATGCTGCAGCCAGCGAACTGCTGATCCCGCGGGTGGATCTCTCCGAGCTCTTTCCGGTACCGGCGGCACGCTACCTCGCCACCCGGCGGGGCCGGCTGCGCACCGGCAACGCCATCGAGGCGATCCGGCCCACCCCGGAAGGTTTCCTGCTGGAGGGCGACCCCGGCGGCAAGCCCTGGCGCCAGGTGGTGCTGGCCACCGCGCCCTACCATGCGGGCGCCCTGCTCGCCTCCACCGGCGCCTGCGACCGCCTGGCGAAGCAGATCGATGAGTTGCCGCACGAGCCCATCGTCACCATCTACCTGGCCCTCGGACCGGGCCAGCACCTGCCGGAGAGCATGATCGGCCTGTCGCAGGGGCCGGCGCAGTGGGCCTTCGACCGTGGCCGCCTGGGCGGCCGGGACGGGCTGATCGCCTGCGTCATCAGCGCCCATGGCGCGCACGAGGCGCTGCCGCGGGATGAGCTCATCCTGGCGGTGCATGCCCAGCTGGAACGGGAACTCGGCCGCCGGCTGCCCGCGCCGATCTGGTCGCAGGCCATTGTCGAGAAGCGGGCGACCATCGCCTGCCGGCCGGGCGTGTTCCGCCCTGGCATACGGACGCCACTTGCCGGCCTGTGGCTGGCCGGGGATTACATCGATTCGGAATACCCGGCGACGCTGGAGTCCGCCGTGAGATCCGGCGTGGCCTGCGCGGAAGGGGTCTGGGGCCAGCTGGAGCGCGGCGGCTGAACGGCCACCGCGCCTGGGCTTCAGTGGCTTGCCGCCACCGCCTCGCTCAACTGGCCGGCGCTCATGCGTAATACGCGGTCGCAGCGGCTGGCCAGGGTTTCGTCGTGGGTCACCAGCAGCAGCGTGGTGCCGGCCTCGCGGTTGAGAGAGAACATCAGCTCGACGATGGCGCGGCCGGTTTCGGCGTCCAGGTTGCCGGTGGGTTCGTCCGCCAGCAGCAGCCGCGGCCTGGCGGCAAAGGCACGGGCCAGGGCCACCCGCTGCTGCTCGCCGCCGGAAAGGTGCTTGGGGTAATGGTGCAGGCGCGGGCCGAGGCCAACCCGCTCCAGCCATTGCGTCGCCTGGGTGGCGGCGTTGTCCGCCCCGGCCAGTTCCAGCGGCAGCATCACGTTCTCCAGCGCGGTCAGCGCCGGCAGCAACTGGAAGGACTGGAAGACGAAGCCGACCGCCTCCCCGCGCAGGGCCGCGCGGGCGTCCTCGTCCAGCGCGAAAAGATCGCTGCCCTGGATGCGGACCGTGCCGCTGGCGGGAACATCCAGTCCGGCGAGCAATCCCAGCAAGGTCGATTTTCCCGAGCCGGAGGCGCCGACGATGGCCACCGACTCTCCCGCGCGCACGCTGAAGCTGACGTCGCGCAGGATGTGCAACTCACCTTGACCGTCGGCCATGGGAACGTGTTTGCCCAGGCCCTCGACTTCGATGACCGGAATGGAGAACTCAATGCCGCTGCGATCCATCTTGACCTTCTTGTTCGTTGTCTTTGTTGGCTCCGCGCAAGCGGCAACCATCCTGGTGTGGGGCGACAGCCTCTCCGCCGGCTACGGACTGAAGAGCGGCGAGGCCTGGCCCACCCTGTTGCAGACGCGCCTGGCGCAGGAAGGTTTCCGCCACGAGGTCGTCAATGGCAGCGTTTCCGGCGAGACCTCCGCCGGTGGCCGCTCCCGCCTGCCGGCCGCCCTGCAAAGGCACAAGCCGGACATCGTCATCCTTGAACTGGGTGCCAACGATGGCCTGCGCGGACTGAAGCCCGCGCTGATGGCGGATAACCTGCGCGCGATGGTGCAGGCTTCCAAGGCCGCCGGCGCCCGGGTGCTGATGGTGGGCATGCAGATGCCGCCCAACTACGGTCCCGCCTACACCCGCAACTTCAGCCAGGCTTTCGTTGATGTCGCGGGCAGCGAGAAGATCGCCCATGTGCCCTTCCTGCTGGAAGGCTTCGCCGACAAGGCCGAATGGTTCCAGGCCGATGGTGCGCACCCGACTGCAGCTGCCCAGCCCGCCATCCTGGAAACCGTGTGGCAAGGGTTGAAGCCCTTGCTTGGCTCCCGCGCCGCAAAGTAAGGGCTAAGGGCTAAGGGCGGAAAAAAGCACCAAGGCGCCTTTCGGCGCCTCTTCAAAAAAGTCTCGGTCGGTTCAGCCGACCACCACCCTCGCCTCACCCGCCGCCATGCGGCCTATGACGGCGCTGCTGTCGCCCTGCACTTCCTCGATAGCTGCCTGCACTTCCGCCACCGCGGATTCCGCGCAGGCGATCAGTAGGCCGCCGGACGTCTGCGGATCGGTGACCAGCTTGCGTTTCCACTCCTCCGCATCCTGCGGCAGTGCCACCGAAGCGCCGTAGCTCGCCCAATTGCGGGTGGAGGCGCCGGTGGCGACGCCGTCGCGCACCAGGCGCAGCGCTTCGTCGATGACCGGCAGGCGGTCGAACTCCAGCCGTGCTTCCAGGTTCGCGCCGCGACACATCTCCAGCAGGTGGCCGGCGAGGCCGAAGCCGGTGACGTCAGTAACCGCGTGCACACCATCGATGTCGGCCATGCGCGCGCCGACGCGGTTCAGCGTCGTCGTCCACTTCACCATCTCGGCGTAGCCCTCGGGCGACAGGATGCCTTTCTTCAGCCCGGCGGAGAGAATGCCCACACCCAGCGGCTTGCTCAGCAGCAGCACGTCGTCTTCACGCGCGCCCGCGTTGGTACGTACCCGCGCCGGATCGACCACGCCGATGCCGACCAGGCCGTAGATGGGCTCCAGCACATCGATGGAATGGCCGCCGGCGACCGGAATGCCGGCCTCCCGGCAGACGGAGGCGCCGCCTTCCAGGATGCGGCCGATCACCTCCGGCGGCAGCTTGTCCAGCGGCATGCCGACGATGGCCAGCGCCATGATGGGTGTGCCGCCCATGGCGTAGACGTCGGACAGCGCATTGGTCGCAGCGATGCGGCCGAAGTCATAGGGATCGTCGACGATGGGGGTGAAGAAATCGGTGGTGGCGACTACTGCCTGGCGGTCGTTCAGGCGATAGACCGCGGCGTCATCCGCAGTGTCGGTGCCAACCAGCAGGTCTGCCGGTAGCACACCGGCCGGCATGCGGGCGAGCAGATCGCTCAGCACACCGGGCGCGATTTTGCAGCCGCAGCCGCCGCCGTGGGAAAATTGGGTGAGTTTGATTTGATCCATGAGAACGAGGCGGGGAAGCCGGAACCGGCGCCCGAAAGTATGCGTAAAGGCGTTGCGACCGTAGCACAGCTGTCTTCCTTTGACGAGATCATCGACGCCCGGACGCCGGCCGAGTTCGCCGAAGACCACATCCCCGGCGCGATCAACCTGCCAGTGCTGGACAACCAGCAGCGCATCATCGTCGGCACCCTGTACAAACAGGTCTCCGCCTTCGAAGCCCGCCGGGTGGGGGGCGCAATGGTGGCGGAGAACATCGCCCGCCACCTCGCCGGCCACCTTGCCGACAAGCCGAAGAACTGGCGCCCGTTGCTGTATTGCTGGCGCGGTGGCATGCGCAGTGGCTCCTTCGTCACCTGGATGCGCATGGTTGGCTGGGATGCCTGCCAGCTGGAAGGCGGTTACAAGACCTACCGCAACCACGTCATCGAGGGGGTGGGCGGGCTGGCATCGGTATTGCGCTTCGTCGTCCTCTGCGGCCCTACCGGCAGCGCCAAGACGCGGGTGCTGGAAGCGCTGGCCGGCCGCGGCGCGCAAGTGCTGGACCTGGAAGCGCTGGCGCAGCACAAGGGCTCGGTGCTGGGGGCCATTCCAGGCACAGAACAGCCTGGCCAGAAGGGCTTCGAGACCTTGCTGCATCATGCGATGCGAGGATTCGATGCGGGCCGCCCGGTGTTCGTGGAGGCCGAAAGCCGCAAGATCGGCCGTATCCAGCTGCCGGAAGCGCTGGTGCGGGCAATGCGTGCGGCGCCCTGTGCCGTGCTGGAAGCGAGCCGCGATGCCCGTCTGGCCTTTCTCGTGAGGGACTACGCCTATCTGGGTGACGATGTGGGCGCCCTGCAGGCCCGTCTTGAACGGCTGAAGGAACTGCAGAGCAAGGAGACCATCTCGCGCTGGCTGGCGCTGGCCGAGGCCCGCGCCTTGCCGCAGCTTTTCGGCGAACTGATGGATCTGCACTACGACCCGCTCTACCGGCGCTCGCAGGCCAGCCATTTCAGCGCCTTCAGCAGCGCGCCGCGCTTCATCACCGATGATCTCTCGGCTGCCGGCATCGCCCGCCTGGCTGAGGACATCCTCGTCGCCCGGCTCGGCGAGGGCCCTGCCGGCTGATTGAGACCGCTGGCCAGGCGCCTGGCCCGGCCAGTGGGGTGCATCAGACCAGTGTGAGCGTCACATCGATATTGCCGCGGGTGGCATTCGAGTACGGGCAGACGACGTGCGCTTTCTTCACCAGGTCCTCAGCAACGCCAGCGTCCACGCCCGGCAGCGAGATTCGAAGTTCCACCTCGATGCCAAAACCAGTGGGGATGGCGCCTATGCCGACCTGACCTTCTATCCTGGCCTCCGCCGGCAGCGCCACCTTCTCCCGCGCGGCGACGAATTTCAGGGCCCCTAGAAAGCAGGCCGAATAGCCGGCGGCGAAAAGCTGCTCCGGGTTGGTTCCTTCTCCGCCAGCGCCGCCCAGCTCACGCGGCGTGGTCAATCTGATGTCCAGCACGCCGTCGGAGGACTGGGCGCGACCGTCACGGCCGCCAGTGGCGGTTGCAGCGGCGCGGTAGAGGACTTTTTCGATGGACATGACGAACTCCTGTCTAGGGGGATGAACCGGCACCATACGTATGAGCCGGGCTTGTTAAACGCTATTAAATAGCGCGCTAGTTAAATGCGCAAAAAAACTCGAAATCTAGCTGCTGCGCATCAGCTTGCGTCTGAGGCTTTCCAGCTCATTCTTCAGGCCGAGCAGTTGGTCCGGCTCGCAATCGGTGGCGCACAACACCCCTGCCGGCACTGCGGTCGCCCTCTCCTTCAACGCCCGCCCTGCCGGAGTCAGGGTGATGATGACCTGGCGCTCATCGCTGGCGGCCCGCTGCCGGCTCAACAGGGCGGCCGCTTCGAGACGCTTGAGCAAGGGCGTCAAGGTCGCAGAATCCAGGAAGAGGCGTTCGCCGATCTCGGAAACCGTCACCCCATCACGTTCCCACAACACCATCATCACCAGGTACTGGGGATAGGTCAGGTCCAGATCCTTCAGCAACTTGCGATACACCTTGTTCATCGCCAGCGCGGTGGAATAGAGCGCGAAGCAAAGCTGGTGATCGAGAAGCAGCGAGGGTGTGGTCTTTTCCGCTGTTGTCATGGTGGGCAATTTATATCGTGCGCGATTAAATAGCAACTTTTTCGTGTCATCGACCGAGTTTGACCGCCTCCCTGCCCTCGCCCCGGATCGCGCAGACGCGCTGTATCACCGCTGGCTTGGGCGTCTCCACTTCCCCTTGTTCGAAGGCGACGATGTTCCAGCCCTGCCCCAGGCGCGCCAGCAACTCGTTCGGCGCAAGCAGGAAATCCGGGTTGCTGGGCTTGCCGAAGCGCTCATTGCCCTGCATGAAGGTCTCGTAGATCAGCACCCCGCCCTGGGACAGCATCGCCAGCATGAGATCGAAGCGCGGCCGGAACAGGTAGTTGCATACCACTACCGCATCGAAGCGGCGGCCACCGTATGGCCAGGGCGCCTGCTCCAGGTCGGCCTGGCAGGTGTGCAGGTGAGGAACGCCTTGCAACAACTCCAGCGCCACGCCGTCTTTGTCGACCGCTTCCACCCGGAAACCGCGCTGCGCCAGCCAGCGGGCATGCCGCCCGCCGCCGCAGGCGTAATCAAGAACCTCGCCGCCGGCGGCGATCAAGGGGGCGAAGCGGGTCACCCAGGGCGAAGGGGTGGCCAGGCTGGTATGCATAAAGCAATCCTCGGAAAGGAAGAGCGCAGTTCGGGAGCTGGCGGCGCCAGCCCTGTTGGAAAGAGAAGGCCGCCGGCGGGTGATTCCGGCGCCAGGCCGGGAAGCGCCTGGATTCTAGCAAGCCCGTCCGCCGCCTCGGCTGCGGGAGCCGCCTGCTGCACTGGCCGGGGATCGTCCCGGCCGGGCTGGAACTATGTTATAGAGATGGCGGCCCGGTTCGCGCGGGCACTGGATACTGAATCGATAACGCGCCGGCACGGCGAGCCAGGTGGATGCAGCGCTTGCCCGGGCCGGCCTCTCAAGGCCTTCCTCCCCGTCGCGATGATGTGGTCTTATCTACTGTTTCTCCTGACCTTGCTGACGGGTATCGCGCTCGGTTTATTGGTGGATCGCCGTCGTACCGCAGCCAGGGTGGGCGAGGAAGGCGATCCCCACGCGCTCGCGGAACTGGTGGACCTGGCCTCGGACTGGTCATGGAGCACCGATGTCTCGCATCGCTACACCCGGGTCGGCGAGGGCCTGCGCAACCGTACCGGCCTGGTGCCGGCCGACCTGATCGGCTTGCGTCCCTGGGAACTGCCCTGGGTGGACGCCACTTCCGCCACCTGGATCACTTACCGGGAGCGCATCGAAAAACGCGAGCCGGTCACCCGTACGCTGGCGCTGCGCGGCGCGGATGGCCGCATCCACCACCTTGAGCTGCTTGGCCGCCCGCTGATGCGCAAGGGCACTTTCCTCGGCTATCACGGCATAGGCCGCGATGTGACCGAGCGGATCGTGACCGCCCGCGCGTTGCAGGAGAGCCAGCAGCGCTATTCGGAGGTGGTGGAGTCGGTGAATGAGGTCATCTTCCGCACCGATCCCGACGGCCGCCTCACCTTCCTCAATCGCTTCTGGCAGACCATCAGCGGCTATCGCGTCGAACAGAGCCTAGGCAAGCCGCTGGTGGATTTCCTGCACCCGGACGACCGCGAGGAAGCCCAGACCAAGCTGGCCAAGGTCGGCAATGGCGAACTGCCTGAATGCAACTGCGAGCTGCGCCTGCGCACCCGCGAAGGCGAGATTCGCTGGATAGAGGCCGCCGGCCGGCCGGTCACCGACATGGACGGCATGCCGCAGGGCTTGGCCGGCACGCTGGACGACATCTCCTCCCGCAAGGTCGCCGAGCTGACGCTGAAGAATGTGAACCAGGAGCTGGAGGCCAGGGTGCGGCTGCGCACCGCCGAACTGGAAGCGTCCAACCGCGAGCTTGAAGCCTTCTCCTACTCGGTGTCGCACGACTTGCGTGCGCCGCTGCGCGCCATCGACGGCTTCGCCCGCATCCTGGAGGAGGAGTTGGACGGCGCGCTGGACCAGGCTTCCCGCGGCCACATCGAGCGCATCCGCAAGGCCACCCAGCGCATGGCGCATCTCATCGATGCGCTGATCGAACTGGCCCGCCTCACCCGCCAGTCCCTGCACAAGGAAACCTTCGACCTCTCCGAACTGGCGCTGCAGGTGATCGACGAGTTGCGCGCCGAGGAGCCGGAGCGCATCGTCGAAGTGGAAATCACCCGCGGGCTGATGGTCACCGCCGACCGCACGCTGGCCCGCGTCCTCATCGAGAACCTCATGCGCAACGCCTGGAAGTTCTCGGCCCGCCAGCCGGTGGCGCGCATCTCCTTCCGTGCCGAGCGGGAGCGCGATCGCCGCGTGTTCTGCGTGGAAGACAATGGCGCCGGTTTCGACATGGCCTTCGCCGCCAACCTGTTCCGGCCCTTCCATCGCCTGCACAATAGTGGGGAGTTCAGCGGCACCGGCATCGGCCTGGCCACCGTACAGCGCATCATCCAGCGCCACGGCGGCCTGATCTGGGCGGAGTCGAAACCCGGACAGGGCGCGCGCTTCTATTTCACGCTGGGAAGTTGAGCAGGGAACGGCCGCAGGCCGGGCAAGTCCGTTGGAATGCACCGTGAGCGTGCGTTGTCAGGACGCAACATGGTGCACTGCAGTACAATTCGCGCCACGGCGAGGCGCGCCCGGCAGCTTTCCTGTACGGCGCCGCCCGCCTCGAACCGCTTCCTTCGAGGTCGTCGTCCGATGAAAGAAAAACACTATCTCACCTCCCTCTTCGAGCCGCGCTCAGTCGGCATCATCGGCGCCAGCGAGCGGGAAAACTCGCTCGGCAACGTGCTCATCCGCAACATGCTGGAAGCGGGCTACAAGGGCCGCCTCTTCGCCATCAACCCGAGCCACGAGACAGTCCTCGGCGTGCCCTGTTACAAATCGGTGGAGGATGTGCCCCACCGGCTGGACCTGGTGGTCATCGCGGTACGGGCGGAAAAAGCGGCGGCGCTGATGGATGCCTGCGGCCGCGCCGGCGTGCGCGCGGCCATCGTGCTCTCCTCCGGCTTCTCCGAGGCGGGGCCGCGCGGCGCCCTGCTGGAGCGCAAGCTGCTCGAGGCTGCCCGCCGCCACCGCATCCGCATGCTGGGACCCAACTGCATCGGCCTGATGCGGCCCGAACTGGGTCTCAACGCCACCTTCGCCCATGCGCGGGCGAACAAGGGCTCGATCGGCCTCATCTCCCAGTCCGGCGCGCTGTGCGCGGCCATCCTGGACTGGGCCAAGCCGAACAACGTCGGCTTCTCGGCGGTGGTGTCGCTGGGCTCCTCCTCCGACATCGACTTCGGCGAAGTGCTGGAGTACATGATCTCCGACCCGCGCACCGAGAGCATCTTCCTCTACGTCGAAGGCATCCGGGATGCGCGCCGTTTCATGAGCGCGCTGCGCGGCGCGGCGCGGGTGAAGCCGGTGCTGCTGATGAAAGTGGGCCGCCATCCGGACGTCTCTCGCGCCATCCTGTCCCACTCCGGCGCCCAGGTCGGCGACGACGCGGTGTTCGATGCCGCGCTGCGCCGCGCCGGCGTGATCCGGCTGTACAACATGGGTCAGCTGTTCTCCGCCGCCAACGCGCTGTTCTCCCATTTCCGCCCGCGCGGCAACCGCCTGGCCGTCATCACCAATGGCGGCGGGCCGGGTGTGATGGCCGCCGATCGGGCCGGCGACCTCGGCATTCCGCTGTCGGAGTTCTCCGAGGGCACGATGGAGAAGCTCAACGCCTGCCTGCCGCCCAACTGGTCGCGCGGCAACCCGGTGGACGTACTGGGCGATGCCAACGTAGACCACTACCGCAAGGCGCTGCAGGCGGTGCTGGAAGGGCCCAACGTGGATGGCGTGCTGGTGATGCTGACGCCGCAGGCGATGACCGACCCCGACGGCGTGGCCGACGCGGTGATCGAGCTGGAACGTACCGCCGACAAGCCGGTGGTGACCTGCTGGATGGGCGACGAGCTGGTGATCAAGGCCCGCCACCGCTTCATCGAGGCCGGCATTCCCACCTTCCGCACACCGGAGCCGGCGGTGGAGTTGTTCAGCCACATCTCCGCCTACTACCGCAACCAGAAGCTGCTGATGCAGACGCCGGCGCCGCTGTCGCACCTGTCACCGCCGTCCATCGAAAGCGCGCGGCTGGTGATAGAGACCGCACTGGCAGAGCGCCGCAATGTACTGAACGAGATGGAATCCAAGGCGCTGCTGGCCGCCTTCCGCATTCCCATCGCGCAGACGGTGATCGCCCGCTCCGCCACCGAGGCCATGGTGCTGGCCGAGGAAATCGGCCTGCCGGTGGTGATGAAGATCGACTCTCCTTCCATCATCCACAAATCGGATTCCGGCGGCGTGCGCCTCAACCTGGGCAGCCTGGCGGCGGTGCGTACCGCTTACCAGGAAATCCTCGACGAGGTGAAGCGCAACCGGCCGGACGCCACCATCAACGGCGTCGCCATCGAGCCGATGATCCTCAAGCGCAACGGCCGCGAGTTGGTGGTCGGCGTGCGCCGCGACCCGGTGTTCGGGCCGGTGATCACCTTCGGCGAAGGCGGCAACCGGGTGGAAGCCAACCGCGATCTGGCGGTCGCGCTGCCGCCGCTGAACAACTACCTGGTGCACGATCTCATCCGCTCCACCCGCGTCTATCCCCTGCTCGGCCAGTTCCGCAACCTGCCGCCGATCAACATGGAGGCGCTGGAGCTGGTGCTGCTGCGGGTGTCGGAGATGGTCTGCGAGCTGCCGTGGATCGCGACGCTGGACATCAACCCGCTGATCGTGGACGAAGCCGGCACCGTGGCGGTGGATGCCCGTATCGTGGTGGAGAACGTCGCCCCCACTGCGGATCGCTACGACCACATGGCGATCCACCCCTACCCTTCCCACCTGATCAGCCGCTGGACGGTGCCGGACGGCACCGAGATCACCATCCGCCCGATCAAGCCGGAAGACGCGGAGCTGGAGATCGACTTCGTCCGCGGCCTCTCCGCAGAGACCAAGTACTACCGCTTCATGAACACCATGCGCGAGCTGCCGCCGGCCATGGTGGCCCGCCTCACCCAGATCGACTACGACCGCGAGATGGCCTTCCTCGCCACCGTCCAGCAGGACGGCGTGGAGAAGGAAATCGGTGTCTGTCGCTATGCGGTGAATCCGGATGGCGAGTCTTGCGAGTTCGCGGTGGTAGTCGCCGACGACTGGCAGCACCGCGGCCTCGCGCGGCGCCTCATGGGCACCCTCATCGAAACTGCCCGCAACAAGGGCCTCACCTACATGAACGGCGTTTTCCTCGCCAACAACGAGCGCATGCTGCGCTTCGTGCAGGGCCTGGGTTTCGTACTCTCCAACGACCCGGACGACAGCACCATCAAGCTCGGCGTCCTCTCCCTGCAGGATTGATGCATGGGTCCTTCCATCGACACCATCGATTTTCACGGCATCCCCGCCCTGCGCCTGGCCACCCGCGCCGGCGCCCGCGCGGTGGTGAGCCTGTTTGGCGGACAAGTGCTGTCCTGGGCCCCGGCCCAGGGCGAAGAACGGCTCTACCTCAGCGACAAGGCAGTCTTCGACGGCCAGACGCCGATACGCGGCGGCGTGCCGGTCTGCTTCCCCCAGTTCGCCGGCCAGGGCGCTCTGCCCAAGCACGGCTTCGCCCGCAGCCGGGAATGGAGCGTGGCCGAGCAGCGCACCGGCGACGACTTCGCCCTGGTTACCCTCTGCCTGGGCGACGACGAAGGCACCCGTGCGCTCTGGCCGCAGGGCTTTTCGCTCGAACTGAGCGTGATCATCGAGGAAAGCCGGCTGGACATGGAGCTGGATGTGCAGAACACCGGCGACACTCCCTTCGACTTCACCGCCGCGCTGCATACCTATCTGCGGGTGCGCGAAGTCGAGGAATCCCGCTTGGAAGGCCTGTACGGCCTGACCTACAGCGACACCGCCGACGGCGGCAAGCTCAAGCGCGAAAGCGGCGAGGCGGTGCTGGTGGAGGATGAAACCGACCGCATCTACCGCGACAGCGTCCGGCCACTGCTGCTGCGCGAGTACGACCGCAGCCTCGGGCTGAACAGCGAGGGCTTCCCCGACGTGGTGGTGTGGAACCCGTGGGAGGAGCGCTGCGCCGCGCTGGCCGACATGCCGGCGGATGGCTTCCGCCGCATGTTGTGCGTGGAGGCCGCGGCCGCCCATCATCCCATCCACCTTGCGCCCGGCCAGCGCTGGTGGGGCCGGCAGACGCTGATCGCGCTCTGATCCGGGCGACGGACCGGGCAACCGGCCTCCCCCAGCCCGCCCCTGGCGCCTGCAGCGCCAGGCTTGATACCGGCACAGGCGTCCCCATCTCCTTCAGGTTGTCACGAGGAGAACAAGCATGAACAACTACGCAGACGACGTCCGCGGCGACGACTTCGAGGCCAAGGTCATCCAGGCCTCCTATCACACCCCGGTGCTGGTGGATTTCTGGGCCGCCTGGTGCGGCCCCTGCCGCGTGCTCAAACCCATCCTGGAGAAGCTTGCCGAGGAGTACGGCGGCCGCTTCCGGCTCGCCAAGGTGGACTCCGATGCCGAACAGGCACTGGCCCAGCGCTATGGCGTGCGCGGCATCCCGGATGTGCGCCTGTTCGTCGATGGCAAGATCGTCGATGGCTTCAGCGGCGCGCTGCCGGAGAGCCGCATCCGCGCCTTCCTCGAACCGCACCTGCCTTCGCTGGCCGAACCGCTGCGGCTGGAAGCGCACCGCCTCGCCGCGGCCGGCGACATTCCGGCGGCGCTCGCAGTGCTGGACGAGGCCCTGGCCCGGGATCCGGCCTTCGAAGCCGCGCGGCTGGACCAGATCGAGCTGCGCATCGACAACGGCGACCTCGAACCCGCCGCCTCGCTGATCAAGGCGCTGGAATACCGCGCCCGCGACGAGGACAGGCTGAAGACCCTGCAAGCCCGCCTCGCTCTGCGCAACAACCAGCCACAGACGGCCTCCGCCGCCGAGCTGGAGGCGCGCCTAGCGGCGGCACCGGAGGATCTCGACGCCCGTTTCGCTCTCGCAACCCTGCTCGCCGGCCAGGCCGACTACGAGCCGGCACTGCGGCATCTGCTGGAAATCGTCCGTCGCGACCGCGGCTATCGGGATGACATCGGCCGCAAGACCATGCTGCAACTGTTCGACCTGATGGGTGCCGACCCGCTGGTACGCGAGTTCCGCGCCGAGCTGGCGGCGCTGCTCAACCGCTGAGCCGGTGCCGCAGGCGCCGCCGGGCTTGCCCGCGCGGCCGCCTTGCTGGCACCATCGCCGCCTTCCTCGGGCGCCACCCCGGCGGCGCCTCCAGCCTTCCCTGAACGACCCGGCCTCCATCCGGGCATCCATTCCCAAGAGCATGCTGCCTCCGATCGAACACCGTATTGCCGAGGAAATCGGCGTTTCCCCACGCCAGGTCATGGCTGCCGTCCAACTGCTGGACGAGGGGGCCACCGTTCCCTTCGTCGCCCGCTACCGCAAGGAAGCCACCGGCGGGCTGGACGACACCCAGTTGCGCGCGCTGGAAGAGCGCCTGGGCTATCTGCGCGAGCTGGAAGACCGCCGCGCCAGCGTCATCGCCTCCATCGAGGAGCAAGGCAAGATGACACCCGCGCTGCGCGCCGACATCGACCACGCCGACACCAAGCAGCGCCTGGAGGACCTCTACCTGCCCTACAAGCAGAAGCGCCGCACCAAGGCGCAGATCGCCCGCGAAGCCGGCATCGCGCCGCTGGCCGAAGCCCTGCTCGCCGACCCCATGCTGGAACCGGAGCAGGAGGCCGCCAGGTTCCTCAACGCCGAGGCTGGTTTCGCCGATGCCAAGAGCGTGCTGGACGGCGCCCGCCAGATCCTGATGGAACAGTTTGCGGAAGATGCCGCGCTGCTGGGCGAGCTGCGCAGCTTTCTGCGGGACAGCGGCAAGGTGCGTTCCAGCGTCATCGAAGGCAAGGAGAACGAAGGCGCCAAGTTCCGCGACTGGTTCGACTTCGCCGAGCCGGTCGCCGCCATGCCCTCCCACCGCGCGCTGGCGCTGCTGCGCGGCCGCAACGAGGGCGTGCTGAAACTTTCGCTGGATGTGGACCGGCCGGACGAAACCGCCCCTCACCCTTGCGAAGGCCGCATCGCCAGCCGTTTCGGCATTCGCAACCAGGGCCGCCCCGCCGACCGCTGGCTGGCCGACACCGTGCGTTGGGCCTGGAGCGTGAAGATCTCGTTGCACCTGGAGCTGGAACTGATGGGCCAGCTGCGCGAGCGCGCCGAGGAAGAGGCCATCCACGTCTTCGCCCGCAACCTCAAGGACCTGCTGCTGGCCGCGCCGGCCGGCGCCCGCCCGACCATGGGCCTGGACCCCGGCATCCGCACCGGCGTCAAAGTCGCGGTGGTGGATACCACCGGCAAGCTGGTGGACACCGCCACCGTCTATCCCTTCGAACCGCGCCGCGACTGGGAGGCCTCCATCGCCACGCTGGCGGTGCTTGCCAAGCGCCACAACGTGGAGCTGATCGCCATCGGCAATGGCACCGCATCGCGCGAGACCGACAAGCTGGCCGCCGACCTGCTGAAGCGGCATCCGGACCTGCGGGCGACCAAGATCACCGTGTCCGAGGCCGGCGCATCGGTCTATTCCGCCTCCGAGCTGGCCGCCCGCGAGTTCCCGGATGTGGACGTGTCGCTGCGCGGCGCCGTCTCCATCGCCCGCCGCCTGCAGGACCCGCTGGCTGAGCTGGTCAAGATCGATCCCAAGTCCATCGGCGTCGGCCAGTACCAGCACGACGTGAACCAGGGCAAGCTGGCCAAGAGCCTGGACGCGGTGGTGGAGGACTGCGTCAACGCGGTCGGCGTGGATGTGAACACCGCTTCTGCGCCCCTGCTGGCACGCATCTCCGGCCTCAACGCCACGCTGGCGGCCAATATCGTCGAGCACCGCAACGCCAACGGCCCCTTCCCCAACCGGGAAGCGCTGAAGGAGGTCGCCCGCCTCGGCCCCAAGACCTTCGAACAGGCCGCCGGCTTCCTGCGCGTGCCTACCGGCGACAACCCGCTGGACGCCTCCGCGGTGCACCCGGAAGCCTACCCGGTGGTCGAGCGCATCCTCGGCCGGGTGCAGAAGACGGTGCGCGAGCTGATGGGCAACGGCAGCTTCCTCAAGTCGCTGAAGCCGGCCGAGTTCACCGACGAGCGCTTCGGCCTGCCCACGGTGCAGGACATCCTCGCCGAGCTGGAAAAGCCCGGCCGCGACCCGCGCCCCGAGTTCCGCACCGCCACCTTCCGCGACGGCGTCGAGGAAGTGAAGGACCTGGCCCCCGGCATGCTGCTGGAAGGCGTGGTCACCAACGTCACCAATTTCGGCGCCTTTGTGGACATCGGGGTGCATCAGGACGGGCTGGTGCACATCTCCGCGCTGTCCGAACGCTTCGTCAAGGATCCGCACTCGGTGGTCAAGGCCGGCGACGTGGTCAAGGTCAAGGTGCTGGAGGTGGATCTGCAGCGCAAGCGCATCGCGCTGACCATGCGCCTGTCCGACGAAGCCGCGCCGCGCCGCGCAGACGACAACGGCCGCCGCGACAACAACGGCGGCAACCGCAACAGCCGTCCGCCGCAGCGCCGCGAGGAACAGCGGCCAGCGGCCAGCGGGGCGCTGGCGGCCGCCTTCGCCCGCGCCAAGGGTCGCTGAGCGCGGAGCATTTGTCGTTTCTACCGGCTTCCGGGCGGCCGCGGTGACGCAAGGCCGGGAGCGCAAAATGCAAGGAAAGGGGGGCAGACGCCGGGGGCGGATGCTCCCCTTCCCTTTTCGTTGCACACAGGAGGAACCGATATGCAGACCCAGCCGCAACAAAGCCTGCAGGGCAAGCACATCGCGGTGTTGATGACCGACGGTGTCGAGCAGGTCGAATACACCGAGCCCCGCCGTTTCCTGGAGGCGCATGGCGCCCAGGTCACCCTGCTCGCGCCCAAACCCAGGGGCGCCGATGTGCAGGGTTTCAACCACCTGCAGCCGGCCGAGCGCTTCGCGGTGGAGATGGATGTGCGCGGAGCCGCGTCCACCGGCTTCGATGCGCTCGTCCTGCCCGGCGGCGTCGCCAACCCCGACCAGTTGCGCCTCAGCCGCGAGGCGCTGGACTTCATCCGCGCCTTCGCGCATGAGAACAAGCCGATCGCAGCCATCTGCCACGGCCCCTGGCCGCTGATCGACGCCGGCCTTGCCCAGGGCAAGCAGCTGACGAGCTGGCCCAGCCTGCACCAGGACCTCACCAACGCCGGCGCCGAATGGCGCGACGAGGAAGTGGTGGTGGACGGCAAGCTGGTCACCAGCCGCAAGCCGGACGATATCCCCGCCTTCAACCAGGCGCTGCTGCAAGAGCTGGTCTGAGACCGGCAAGGGCTTGGGGCAGCCGCTGGCGCTGCCTCACCGCCGACGGAGATCTGGCCGCGGCGCGGGCAAGGTTGCGGCGCCTCGGCCCCCGGTACGTAAGGAGGCCTCGCATGAGCACCCGCAAGCAAGCGGGCCAGCGCCCCCGGCGCTGGTCGCAGGAAGTCACCGAAACCAGCCACGCCATGGACCTGGAGCGCGGGGTGTTCAGCGGCGACGATCCGCGCAGGATCGCCCGCTCGCTGAAGCACTCCGCTGAGGCCAGCCACAGTCGCAAGAGCGATCCCTTCCGCTCTGCCATGTCCATGCTGAATTTCTACCTGAACCGCGCCGGCCGGCGCTTGCCCCGCGAACGCCGCCGCACGCTGAACGCGGCCAAGGATGAATTGCGCGCACTCTACGGCAAGCCGCGTCAGCGGCCTCCGCCCTCGCACCGTACGCACTGAGCGTCTGCCCGGCGAGCGGCGGGCCATCCCGCGGGCGTAGTAAACTAGCGCGCTTCCGCCGCACCTAATCCGGACAGAGATCCAATGCAAGCATCTTCCCCAACCGCCGCCGCGCCCGCCGGCGTGCCGGTCTGCTACGGCATTCCCAACTGCGACACCATGAAGAAGGCCTTCGCCTGGTTCGCGGCGCACGGCCAGGAATACCGTTTCCACGACTACCGCAAGCACGGCCTGGATGCCGGTTTGCTCCGCCCCTGGGTTGCCAGCCTGGGCTGGAAGGCACTGGTGAATACCCGTGGCACCACCTGGCGCAAGATTCCGGTGGAACGCCAGAGCATCGGCTCGGATGAAGAAGCCATCGCCCTAATGGTGGAAAACCCCAGCCTGATCCGCCGCCCTGTGCTCGCCCTGCCCAATGGTGAATTGCTGGTTGGCTTCGACCCCGCCACCTATGCCACCGCGCTTTCCGCCGGAGAAAATGCATGAGCAAGCCCAAGCTTCCCTCCAGCTACGTGCAGCGCTTCATGCTCGAAGCGCTGGACATCCGCGGCGCCGTCGTCCGCCTGGATGATGTCTGGCAAGCCCTGCAGCAAGGTCGCGGCTACCCTCCGGAACTGGCGCGTTTGCTGGGCGAGATGAGCGCAGTTTCCACCGTCATCTCCGGCAACCTCAAGCAGCCCGGCCGCCTCACCTTCCAGATCCAGGGCCGCGGGCCGGTCAGCCTGCTGGTGGTGGACTGTAGCGAGGAGCTCAACCTGCGCGGCTACGCCAAGGCGGAAGGCGCACTGCGCGGCAGCACGCTGGGCGAACTGGTGGGCGACGGCCGGCTGCAGCTCAGCCTGGACATCGCCGGGCTGGACCAGCCCTACCAGAGCCTGGTGCCGCTGGAGGGCGACAGCATCGCCGAGGTCTTCACCCACTACCTCGCCCAATCCGAGCAACAGCCTGCCGGGCTGTGGCTGGCCAGCAACCCGATCGCCTCCGCCGCGCTCTTCCTGCAGAAACTGCCGGGCGCCGACCTGCGGGATGTGGATGGCTGGGCTCGCGTCCATCACCTTGCCCAGACGGTGAAGGCGGAGGAACTGCTCGGCCTGCCGCCTGAGACCCTGCTCGGCCGCCTCTTTGCCGAGGAGGACGTACGCCTGTTCGAGCCACGGCCGGTGATCCACCACTGGCCGCCGGACCGGGAGAAGGTGTCCTCCATGCTGCAGGGCCTGGGCGAAGACGAAGTGCGTGCGGTATTGCAGGAGCATGGCGAGGTCGTGGTGCATGACGATCTCTCCAACCACACCTACCGCTTCGACCGCGCGGACGTGGATGCGCTGTTCCATCCGCCCACGCTGCATTGAGGCCCGGCGGCGGGCGGCCTTGCCGGAAGCGCCGCCCCTCAGTAGACTTCGCTGATTTTGACAGCCCTCCGCCCAATGTCCGCTGCCGCCTCCGCCCGCTCCATCGAATTCCGCAACTCGGCCCTGGGTGCCACCGTTGCGGTCCTGCGTGAGACGGAACCGGCTCGCCTGGCCGACGCCCTGCACAAATTGATGGGCGGCATGCCGGATTTCTTCAACGGTGAAGCTGCGGTGCTGGATTTCTCCGGCCTGTCGCAGGCACCTGCGCGCATCGACTGGGCCGGCCTGCTGTCCCTGTTCCGCCGTTATCAGCTACAGCCGGTGGGCGTGCGCAACCTGCCTGAAGCCCTGGTCCAGGCCGCCCGCCAGGCCGGCCTGGCGATCCTGGATGGCGCCGAGTTGCGCGACCGCCCTGCCGCCGAAGCCGCGCCTGCCGCCGCGCCGGCGCCGGTCGCGGCACCGCAACCGGTGGTGAGCGCGCCGCAGCCGAACACCCTGTTCGTCGACCGGCCGCTGCGTTCCGGCCAGCAGGTCTATGCCCGCGGCGGCGATCTGGTGCTGCTCGCCGGCATAAGCAATGGCGCAGAGGTGATCGCCGACGGCAGCATCCACTGCTTCGGCCCGCTGCGCGGCCGTGCGCTGGCTGGAGCCCAGGGCAACGCCGGCGCCCGCATCATCGCCACCAATTTCGGCCCCGAGCTGGTTTCCATCGCCGGGGTGTATCGCACTTTCGAACGTGGCGTCCCCGAAGCGGTGGGCGGCCGCGCGGCCGTCGTCCGCCTCGGCGGCGCCGGCAAAGAACAGACATTGACCATCGAAGCGCTGCAGCTCGACTGAGCAGCGCCAGCCATATCCAACAAGGGGAAACCGTGAGAGTAATCGTCGTAACATCCGGCAAGGGCGGCGTGGGCAAGACCACCACCAGCGCGGCCTTCTCCTCCGGCCTCGCCCTGCGCGGCTTCAAGACCGCGGTCATCGACTTCGACGTCGGCCTGCGCAACCTCGACCTCATCATGGGCTGCGAACGCCGCGTGGTGTACGACCTGGTGAACGTCATCAACGGCGAAGCCAAGCTCAACCAGGCGCTGATCAAGGACAAGCACTGCGAGAACCTCTTCATCCTCCCCGCCTCGCAGACGCGCGACAAGGACGCACTGACCGAGGAAGGCGTGGAGGTGGTGCTCAAGGAACTGGAGCACATGGGCTTCGACTACGTGGTCTGCGATTCGCCGGCCGGCATCGAGCGCGGCGCGGTGATGGCGTTGACCTTCGCCGACGAAGCCGTCGTCACCACCAACCCCGAAGTGTCCTCGGTGCGCGACTCCGACCGCATCCTGGGCATCCTGCAGTCGAAGTCCAAGCGCGCCCGCGAAGGCGGCGAGCCGGTCAAGGAACACCTGCTGGTGACGCGCTACTCCGCCAAGCGGGTGGAAGATGGCGAAATGCTGTCCTACAAGGACGTGCAGGAACTGCTGCGGGTGCCGCTGATCGGCGTGATCCCGGAATCCGAGTCGGTGCTGCATGCGTCCAACCAGGGCACGCCGGCCATCCACCTGAAAGGCACCGATGTCGCCGAGGCCTATGCGGACGTGGTTTCCCGCTTCCTCGGCGAAGACCGCGAGCTGCGCTTCGTCAATTACGAGAAGCCCGGCCTCATCAAGCGCCTGTTCGGAGGCAAGTGACATGTCCCTGCTTGCCCGCCTCTTCGGCGAAAAGAAGCGCACAGCCGATATCGCCAAGAACCGGCTGTCGCTGCTGATCGCCCACGAGCGCAGCGGCGGGGCCGCTGCGGCCGACTTCCTTCCTGCGCTGCAGAAGGAACTCATCGAGGTCATCTCCAAGTACGTCGCGGTCAACCCGGACGACATCAAGGTTCAGCTGGAAAAGCAGGACAACTACGAAGTCCTGGAGGTCAACATCGTCCTGCCCGAGCAGGGACGCTGACCACGATGCCCGGATGGTGAAATTGGTAGACACATCGGACTTAAAATCCGAAGCCGCAAGGCGTGCGGGTTCGACCCCCGCTCCGGGTACCACCGCCCTGCTCCCGCCGGGCGCGGCTCGATGATCGTCCTCGACCTGTGCTGCGGGCGCGATCATCGCTTCGAAGGCTGGTTCGCCTCCAGCGACGCCTTTGAAACGCAACAGCAAGCCGGGCAGATCTCCTGCCCGGTGTGCGACTCCACCCAGATCCGCCGCCTGCCCAGCGCACCCTATGTGCAGACTCGCAGCGCAGGGCCGGCGGAACTCCCGCCGCGGGGCAAGCCGGCCGATGTGCCGACGCTGCCCGCAGACACCGGCACGATGCTCGCCCAGGCCATTGCCGCGCTGCGGCGCATGGGCAACGATGCAGAGGATGTCGGCGCCCGCTTCCCCGAGGAAGCCCGCAAGATCCACTACGGCGAGAGCGAGGCGCGTTCCATCCGCGGCGCCGCTTCGGTCCGGGAACTGGGCGAGTTGCTGGACGAAGGCATCATGGCGCTGCCCCTGCCGCCGGCGGAAGAAGACCTGCACTGAGCAGCCTGCGAGCCGGGCGGGCTGCTCCGCTCGGCGCGGCCGGATGCATGAGGCCATCGCCCTGCCTGGATGCGCTCCGCCCCCGCTCCCCCGCGCCTTCTTCCCGGGATGTAGCTCAGCCTCCCTTCCGGAGAGGCTTGCCGGGGGACTACGCGTCCTCGCCTTCCGCGCCCGCGTGGATCAGCGGAATCCACATTTCCTCCCCGCTCAATCCCCCATGCACGCCGCGCATCCTGAGCTCGTCCTCGCCCGGCAAGCGGTCGGACAGCGTGTGCCCCGCCTCCATCAACAGCGCGTAGTTGCCAAGCCGCTCGGCGAGGCGGGCATGCCGCGGTCCCGGCCCGAACAGGCCCGCGGCCAGCAGCCGGCGGGAACGCACCGCCACCGCCCGGCCGGCCAGATCCCGGGCGGCGAAATCCTCGAACTCCTGCTCGGCCCCGGCGCGCACCTGGCAGAAGGCCAGCCGCCGCTCGCCCGAGAGGGGCGCGGCCAGCATGGCCTGCACCGGCGAGCGCGCGTCCAGGCGGTAGTGGCGCTCCTCCGGCGCTTCGATGAAACCGTGATCGGCGGTCACCAGCAACGTCATCCCGTGCCGACGCAGCCCGGCCGCCAGCGCGGCGAACAGTTCATCCAGCCGGCCGAACAGGCCCTGCACTTCCTTCGCATATGGCCCCAGCTTGTGGCTGAGAGCGTCGAAGCCGGGGTAATAGGCATGGATCAGCCCGCGCCCGTCCAGCCGCGCGGCTTCGTCCAGGACGGCCGGCAGCAGGTCTTTCAGCTGCGGATAGCCGATCACCCTGGCCCCTCTCGTGTGGCGGGATGTGTAGCCGGAGGGCGCGAGCTCGGCCGGCGTCAGCACCGATACCGGTCGCCGCGCCCGCTGTGCCAGAGTGCGGTAAGGAAACAGACGCGCGCCGAGGAAGGGCCCACGCAGCCGCCCTCCGCCACGGCGCTGCAATGGCAGTGGCGCGATCACGCCGCCGAAGCGCCTGTCCTGGATGAACCAGCCAGTCAGCCCGTGCTCCGCCGGTGCCAGCCCGGTGTAGAGCGTGGTGACCGCGCTGGCGGTGGTCGAGGGGCAGACCGAGGTCAGCCGCGCCAGCTGCTGCGCATGCATCCGGCTGCCCTGCCCCAGGCGCTGCAGGAAGGTGTCGCCCAGGCCATCGATCACCAGCAGCACCACGCCGCGCGGCTGGCGCGGTGGCAAACCGGGCAAGGTCAGTTCCTCATGCCCCTGCAGCCAGCTCCCGAGGGCGCGTGTCAGCCCCAGCAGGCCGTGGCTGCCGTAATCGGGCCACACCGCGTTGCGCGGCAAGGGGAACAGGCGTGCATCCAGCATCGGGGAGTCCTTGGTGTGAGGCGGCACGGGCGGGCTAATAGGCGCAATGCGAAGCGCTCCTGGCGCGGTTCGCTCCGGCGGAGAGCCATTCTTGGCGAACGTGGATGGTGTCGCAAGTGAGCGGAAGGTGGACCGAGGCGTAGGCTTCCAATTCCGCGGGCGGTTTCCCCCGGGGTGGCGGAAACCGGAGCCGGGACCAGGCAAGGTACAGCCCGCAACGAAAAATCGGGCAATGCGCCAACCGGCACATTGCCCGATCCGCACCCCGTCGCCCGTGGCCGGACCTCTCCGGACGCTGCGGCAACAGGGCGCCCCCCTTCAATCTGCTTCTGACTCGATAGGCTTCCCTCCTTCTCCGGCCGCATCGAGCCCGCCTCGTCATGCATCCCTCAAGGCGTCGCCTGTAAGGCGGTCACCACGGTAACCACCAGTGGGTGGGAGGCCCCTCAACCTCGCCGCCCGGCGCAGCCCTTGCCGCGTCAGACAGGAGATGCCACTACAGGGCAGGCTTTGCGCGAGCCTTCGCTTCAGGCGGCGTTCGCCGCCTCTTCCTCAACGGCGGGGGCTGCGCCCTCGCCACCTTCGGTGGATGCCGCTTCCGCATCCGCCTTGTAGTTGCGCAGATAGACGAAGAACTGGCCCATCATCTGCGTCCACAGCTGGGCCTGGACCGTCAGGTGGCCGCTGGTGACGCCGCCGGCGACGAGCACGTCCATCTCCAGCGCGATGAACTCGCCATGCTGGGAGACGCGGGCGAAGCGGCGGCTGCGGTGCCACTCCTGCAGCAGGCCGTCCGGCAGGCTGCCGCCCTGGATGCGCAGCGGGCAGCTGAAGGTGAAGTCGGCGTACTGGCCGGCGGCGAGCTGGTTGCCCCACAGCACCTGGAAGCCCACGCCGTGGCTGGCGCTGTGCAGGCGGATGACGCCGTTCTGCTCCACCGGGGTGACGGCGCAGCCGGCGAGCTTGATGGCCTCGCCCAGCTGCTCCGGGCCAACCGCCGCCAGCACCGGCGCCGTGATCTCGTTGCTCTTAGCGTTTTCCTGATTGCCGCTCATTGCTACTCCTGGATGTAAAAGGTGTTCGTGCCGACTCAGTCGGCCTTGTTCAGCGCCGCGGTAACGGCGGCGCTATCGATCTTCACGGTGGTGGCCGGCACCAGGCCGTCCATGTGGCTGGCGATCTGCTGCTGCAGACGCTGCTGGCGCAGTGCCGCGCGCAGGCGGGGCGCAACTTCCTCCAGCGTGGCGACGCGTGCCGGCGTGCTGGCCAGCAGCTTGACGAGGTGGAAGCCGGCGGCCGACTGCACCGGGCCGCGCACCTCGCCCGCCTTCATGCCGGCGACCACCGGGCGCATCTCCGGCAGCATCTGCGCCAGCGGCAGGCTGCCGACTTCACCCCCACGGGCGGCGGAGCTTTCGTCCTGCGAGTGCTGGCGCGCCAACGCGGCGAAATCCCCGGCTGCGGCCTGCCTGGCGAGCGCTTCGGCACTGGCGCGGGTGCGCGTCACCGCCGCCGCATCGCCCGCCGGCGCGGCGAGGAATATCTGCGCCAGCTGGTAGAAAGCCGGTACCTGCAGATTGGCCTTCTCCTGCTCGTAGGCCGCGCGCAACTCGGCATCCGAGGGATAGCTCTCCGGCACCTTGGCGACGGATTCCAGGTAGCTGTTGGCGATGATGCGCTCCGACACCTCGCGCACCGCCGCGTCCAGCTGGGCCTTTACCTCCGGCCGCGCGGCCCAGTCCTTGCGGCGGGCTTCCTGCAGCAGGGCTTCGCCGGCCAGGCGCTGGCGCAGCCAGCGTTCGACGCCCGCCGGATCGCTACGCAGGGCCTGCCGTTCGTTGGCGTCGAGCTTGCGCAGCGTGGTTTCCAGCTCCTGCTGCTTGATGCTCAGGTCGCCAGCGCTGGCCACCGTCTGGCCGCCGTTGTCGGCCGCCCACACACCGCCGGCGGCTAGCGCCAACAGCATGGCGGCGAAGGCGCGCAGGCGACGCAGGGAATGATGACCATTCGAAAGGCGCGCGCTCATTTCGCCTCCTCCAACTTCACGCTGCTGGAATCGAAGCGGTTGCTGTAGAGCGTGTCGCCGTACTGCTGGGCTGCTTCTTCCAGCTTGACGCGGGCGGCGCCAGCGAATGGCTGGCGGGCGGACATCACCGTCGCCACGTCCATGGTTTCATAGGCGCGCAGGATTTCCTTGCCGGTTTCGTACAACTGCAGGTTCTTCGCCTCGCACTGGGCAAGCGCTTCGCCACGCAGCTTGTCCGCCGCAATCAGGCGCTGGCGTTCGGCCTCCGAGTTGCGGGCGAGCTTGAGCAGTTCGTCGTAGGCGTTGCGGTATTGCGCCACCTGGGCGCTGCTCTTCTCCAGCACGCCTTCGGCCTGGTCGCGCACGCGCAGCGACTCCTCGCGAGTCTTCTGCCGCGCTGCGCGCTCGCCGGCCAGTTCGGCCTTGAGCTTGCTCAGTTCGGCTTTCATCGCATCGACTTCGCCGCTGGCCGGCGCGGCCGGGCCGCCCGCCTTCAACGCGGCCAGCTCGTTCTGCGCCTGCTGCAGCTGGGTGGTGGTCACCCGCAGCTGGGTGCGCAGGCGTTCTTCCATGCTGCCGCCCTGCTGGGCGTGGGCGCCGCCGGCGCACAGCAGCAGCGCGGCCAGCAGGCTCCAGCGCGGGGCGACCGGCTTGCGGCCGCCATCAAGGGAATGATTCACGTGGGCATCCTTACAAGCGGGCGTTGAATTCCAGCTGCAGCAGATCGATGGACAGCGGCGGACCGTAGATTTCCTTGCTCGAGATCCAGCGGCCGGTGAACCAGGTGTTCTTGTCGATCGCGTAGGAGCCGCCCAGGAAGTAGCCGCGCGCATTGGTGCCGCCCAGGTGGAAGGTGGAGTCGTTGTAGCCATCCGGCAGCGCATCCGGCTCGATGTACTTGTAGCCGGCCAGCATGTTCCAGTCGCCGCGGGCGGACGGGCTGGGCTTGCCGTAGGTCACCTGCAGCATGTAGGCGTTGGCGCCACTCTCGAAGTCGGCCTGGCCGGTGCCGCCGGTGTTGCCGAAGTTGTTCACGATGCCGCCACGGGCGCGGCGCCACATGCCGTCCTCGTCGTAGGCGAGGTTGCGGATGTAGTTGGCATCCACCCGCAGGGGGATGTTGCCGACGGCCTTGGTATCCCAGCGGAAGTTGAGGTCCAGCAGGCGGAACTTGGAGGCCAGGCCGACGTATTGCGGCATCGGCGTGTTGGCGGGATCGGTCGGGTCCAGCGCGATGTCGCGCAGCAGCATCAGGGTGTTGCCCTTCTGCATGAAGGCGGGGCGCGACCAGTCGGTGCTGCAGTGGTCGGCGCCGGCGTACAGCGCGCAGGGGTCGGAGATCTTGCCGGTGATGTTGCTGAAGTTGTAGTAGGCGAGCGCGCCGCGCAGCTGGTTGTCGGCATTCACCTTCCAGGCCGCGCCCATCTGCGCGCCGAAGAGCCACTTGTTCTCGCTCTTCATCTTGTCCTGGCTGGTGCCGGGGAAGCTGTCGGAGGAGTACTCCAGCGGGATCACGCCCACGGTGCCGAACAGTTCCACATCCTTGTTGGCGGCCAGGGTCTTGTCGAACTTGGCGGCGATGCCGTCGAAGTTCAGGTCGCCGGAGAACAGGGTGTCGGTGGAGAAGAAGGGGTTGCCGAAGCGGCCGCCGACGATGGTCAGCCAGTCCACCGGACGGTGCGACAGCCAGGCCTGATCCAGCCAGATTTCCTTTTTGCCCAGGCCGCCGCCCAGGGTCTGGGTGGTGGAGACCGGGCTGTCGTCGCTGCCGGTGGCGATGCGCACGCCGGCCTGGGTGCGCTCGGAGAGGTCGGCGAAGACGCCGAGACGGGCACGGATGCGGAACAGGCTCTCGCGGTCCTTGCGGGTGTTCATCAGCGGCGGCAGGGACAGCGAGGTGTTGGGATTGACGTCGTAGGGACCGTCGTCGTTCAGCTTCGCCCAGTCGCTCTGGATGTTGCTGTTGCCGCCGGAGAACAAGCGGGATTCGTTGCGCACCCGCAGATCGCCTTCGATGCGGATGCGCTTGGTCCATTCCGGCGTCTCGTTGGGCGCGGCCCAGCCTTCGGCCTTGGCCTGAGCCATGACTTCGCCCTTGATCTCGTCGCGGATCTGGTCGCGCACCGTCTGCGGCACATAGGGCACGCGTACGTCGCCGGCCTGGGCGCGGGTACCCGGCTGCGGCTGGGCGGCGGCGGTGCTGGCCTGGCGCTGCGCCTGCTGGGCCGCCATGGCTTCGGTCTGGGCCTGGGCGAGCAGCGCTTCGCCGACGTCGCGGGCGAGCGCGCCGCTATCGATCAGGCCGCGGATCAGCTTCACCATCGCGCTTTCGGTGGGCGCCGGCGCCTGGGCTTGCACCGCCGTGCTGCCCAGCAGCGCGATCAGGGAGGCCAGGGTGGCGGTGGCGAGTTTGATACCGGAGGCCTGCGCCGGCCGGTTGATGCCGCGGCCCGTGGGGGCGCGACGATCGGAAAGGGTCACTGGACTCATGGATGGGTTCACAGAGTTGGAGGGGGAAACTGCGGGTTGGGTAGTGGGCCGGCCGGTGCTCATGGACGGCGCCCCTTCATGGAGACCCGCATCGGATAGCGCATGGAGGCCGGCGGACGTTCGTCCAGCTGCTCCATCTGCCGGACCAGCTCGATGACGGCGCGGTCTATCGCGGCGTCGCCGGTGCCATCCACGAGTTCGACGCGCACCGCACGGCCTTCGCGGGTCAGCCAGAGGTCGAGGCGGATGTCGTCGAACACCAGCTGGCGGGTGCGCGGGTCGCGCGCCAGGGTCCGCTGCAGCACGCTGGAAACGTAGCCGGCGTAGGCGGAATTGCCCAGGCCGCCACGACCGGCGCCGACCGAGCCGCCGCCACCTCCGGCGCCGATGCCGAAGGCGTCGCCGCCGGCCTGCGCTTCGCCGTCTATGGTCACAGGGTCGCCGACATCCTCCGACGGGCTGGGCGGCGCATCGTCGGGCGGCTGGTCCATCGGCTCGATGGGCGTGGGCAGCGGTTCGACCACCTGCGGCTCGATCTTTTCCGGTTCCGGCTGCTTTTCCGGCTCGGGCGGCGGGGGTGGAGGCGGCAGCATCAGCATGGGCGTGGCTGCCACCTCGCGCTTGGTGCTGGCGGTGTCGGCCAGCAGGTACCAGAGCAAGGCGGCCAGCGCGGCGGCGATCGCCACGCCGGTGACCAGCCCGCCCCAGCGGCGCCACAGCCGGCGGCCAGCGGAGACCGTCTGCGGCGTCGTGGAATAAGGAGGTTTCACCTGGTCCTCCTCAAGCCGGCTTGCCCGTCACCAGGCCGATCTGGTTCAACTCGATGCGGCGCAGCAGGTCCAGCACCTCGACCACCTTGGCGTACTGCACCGAGGCGTCGCCGCGGACGATGACCGGAAAGTCCGGCGTCAGCGCCTTCTCGGTGCGCAGGCGGGACTCCAGCTCCGGCAGCGTCACCGGGTAGGCGTCCAGGAACACCTGGCCGGCGTTGTCTATGGTGATCGCCTTGGTCTTGGGCTTTTCCAGTGGAACGGCGGAGCTTGCCTTCGGCAGATCCACCCGGATGCCGGGCACGCTGGCGTTGCTGGTGAGGATGAAGATCACCAGCACCACCAGCAACACATCGACGAAGGGGGTGATGTTGATGCCGCCGGCCCGTTTCTTGGGCCCGAACTTGGCTGCAATGGCCATGGTCGTTCGCCCCGTCAAGCCCGTTGCAGCGCCGGGCGGTGCTGGCGGCCCTCGCCCTGCTCTTCGGCGAGGCGGGTGGAGAACTCATCCACGAACACCGCCATGTCGGCGCCGATCGCTTCCGAGCGGGCGGCCAGCCAGTTGTAGCCGAACAGCGCGGGAATGGCGACGCCCAGGCCGGCTGCGGTACACAACAGCGCGGCGGCCATGCCGGGAGCGACCGAGTTGATGTCCACCGCGCCGGCCATGGCGGCGACGACGAACACCAACATGATGCCGATCACGGTGCCGAACAGGCCGACGTAGGGCGCGCCTTCTATGGTGGTGGAGAGCCAGTTCATGCGGCGGGCCATGCGCTCGTTTTCGCGCACCATCACGCCGTCCATCGCCGCGCGGATCGCGCCTATGGTGGCGGCGGATACCGCGTTGATGTCGTAGCCGCGCTCCTGGCGGTGGCGCATTTCGGCCACCGCCACTTCATACAGGCGCCACAGCGGCGAATCGTTCTTCACCTCGGCCGGCACGCGCTCGGAGCGGGCCAGCTGGTCCAGCGGCGCGCCGGCGGTTTGGCGGAACGCCGCCATGAAGCTGTCGTTGGCGCGGGCCATGGCGCCGTAGCTGCGGCTCTTGCCGATCATGATGGCCCACGAGACGACCATCATGATGCCCAGCAGGAAGACCACGACCCAGGCGTCCAGCGGCATGGCGGCGAGGATGAAGCCGAAGTGGCTCTTGCCGGCCTGCTGCTCATCGGCGCCGAAGGCGGTCAGGCGGGAGTCCGCGCCCTGGGAGATCGCATCCGCCAGGATGAGGGCGTCCGGACGCGCCGTCTTGGACAAGCGCAACTCGTCGATGGCGCCGTTGAAGGCGGCCAGCGGCGTGGCTGCGCCCGGCACGTCGCCACCAACGGCAGCCGCGCCGTTCAGCGCCGGGGTGGCGGCGGCCAGCGTGACCGCCGGGCGGCCGGCTACGAAGAGGGTGATGTTCTGGCCGTCGCTGCGCACCGCGATGTGCGACCACTGCGCCGCCTGCACCGGTTGCGCCGGGGTGCTGCGCTGGCCGTTTATCTGCACATAGGGAATGCCCCGGGCAAGGCCGATCAACAGTTCGCCGGCACCGTCGCGGCGTACATACAGCGCCTGCTCGGCATCCACCTGCTCCGGCCGGATCCAGGCAGAGAAGGTGAAGGGCGCGTTGGCCGCCAGCGCCAGCGAGGGCGAGGCCGGCAGCAGCAGCGGCGCGTTGCCCAGGCGGGCGCCGCGGCCGATCACCGTGCCGTCGGCCGCCGCCACCGTGCTCTGGCCGTGGTTGGCGTAGGCGGTGGTGTCGCGCGGCGGCACGTTGGCTTCGGCGAAGTGGTAGACCAAGGTGTAGTCCGGATCGAAGGTGAGCTGGCCGTTGCCGGAAGCCGGGGCCTTCGGGTTGCCGTAGTACATCCAGACCTGCTGGCTGGCGCCGCTGCTGAGGCTGGGCACGTCCACCCAGATCAGCGCGATGCCCAGCAGCGGGTCGAACTGTTCGATCTGGTGGTTGAGCACGGTCTTGTCGTCGCCGGCGACGAAGCGTAGGTCGGAGCCGGTTTCGCTCACGCCCTCGAAGCCGAAGTTGCCGGTGTGCAGGCGGACCAGCACCGGCGCGCGGCCGGCATCGCTGCCGATGGCGGCGCCTTGCGGCGTCGCGTCCAGGGTGATCGGCTTGCGGTAGGCCCATTCCGGCTGCCACCAGGCCTGGGCGAGGCCAGGCAGGGCGGCGCCGAGCAGCATGAGCGCGAGAAAGAGGATGCGGCGCATGAATGATTCTCCAGAAACGCTTGGGATATGCATGGTTATGCGTTGGGGTAGCCGGCTCATCAGTAGCTGGCGGTGACGCTGAAGGTGAGGCGCGGGTCGTGGCGCTCGGTGCGGGGGCCGTCCTTCAGCGGATAGCCCAGGTCTACCCGGCCGGACAGGTAGCGGCCCACCCGCAGGCTGCTGCCGATGCCGAGCGAGGCAAGATCGAAACGGTCGTCCTGCTCGGGCAAGGGATCGCGCAGGCGCAGGCGGGCGCCATCGGCGAAGACGTAGATGCGCCAGTCCTCCACCGCGGCGACGCCTAGGCTCAGCGCCGGGCTGCGCAATTCCAGCGAGCCGACCATGCCGTAGTCGCCGGTGGCCTCGGCGTTGAGGTAGCCCCGTACCGAGTTCATGCCGCCGGCGGCGATCTGCTCGCCGGAAACCAGCGGCGAATCGGTGAGCTGGCCGGCGAAGCGGATGCCCAGCTGGGTGTTGCCCGCCAGCGTGTGGGTGGTGTTCAGGTCCGCCTTCAGCACCATGAAGCTGGGCGAGGCCTTGTAGCGCTTGTAGTAGAACTCCCGCCAGTCGCTGCCGTAGCCGAGGAAGCTGCGGGTGCCGTTCACCAGCGACAGGCCCAGCGCGTACTGGGCGCGCTCGGTCTGCAGGAAGCCGGAGTAAGCCAGGGTGATGGGCGCGTATTCCAGCGGCACTTCGTCGCCGCTGCCGCCGAGGCGGACTTCCTCGTCGTTGCGCTTGAAATCCACGCCGGCGCTCAGCGAATGCCACCAGTCGCCGGACATCGGCACCGTGTAGGTGGCCTTCAGGCCGATGGAGTGTCCCTTGCCCAGCACGCTGGTGCCGCCGACGGTGGCGACGTTGCTGTTCGATTTGTAGCCGGACAGCTCCAGGCTCCAGTCCGGGTCCAGCGGCGCCACATAGGCGCCGGACCACACCCTGGTCTGCTCCAGGTCTTCCGGCGTGCCGTAGAAGCTGAAGGACAGGTTGTGGCCGAGCTGCCACAGATTGTCGTGGCCCACCGAGGCGGTCAGCCGCAGGCGCTCGGTATCCGCGCTGCGGTCGTTGTTCAGGCCGACACTGGCGCGCCAGGGGCTGCTGTCCTCGACCTTGAGATCCACATCCATGGTGCCGGGCAGGCTGCCCTGCTTCACCAGCGGCATCACCTGGCGCTTGCCGCCACGGTTGAGCGCGGTGAGCTCGGCCTGGGCCTGGGTGAAGTCGGGCACCTCGCCTTCCTTCAGCGCCGGCACCTCGTCCCTCACCTTGGTCGGCGAGGAGTATTCGGCGCCGACCACGCGCACCCGGCCGACGCGGGTCTCGGTGACCTGCAGCAGCACGATGCCCTCGGTCACCTGCTGTTCCGGCAGATCGACGTACACCGACTGGTAACCCTTGGCCTGGTAGGCGGCGAGCAGGGCATCGCGGGCGGCCTCGATGTCCTTCATGCCGCGGTCCGGGCCGAGGAAGGGCGTGACCGCTGCCTCAATGGCGCGCGCATCCAGCACAGTGTTGCCGCGCACCAGGTATTCATTGACATCCACCCGGCGATCGTCGGCGACGGTTTCCGCCGGGACCTGCCCGCCGGACGGCGCCTGCGCCAAGGCCAGGCCGTGGCCGGAGAGTGCCAGCACTGCCAGGCAGAGCGCGGTGCGGGCCGTCGGTGGCCGTTTCTTCAGTTCATGCATCTGTCGAACCCGATTTCCCTGGTAATCCCTAGTAGAAAAGCCACGCCGGCAGCCCCGTTCCACGGCGGCCACCGCCGGGCATGAAAGCCCTCGGTTTCCTGGCAGGCGCGGGCGCTCCGACCTGCTCATGTGCTCCTAGACGGCCGCCGGAGGGCGCAACTGCCATCCGTCACAAAAGATTCACGAAACCGCTGCCGCGCCACGCGCACCCTGAACAAAAGGAATGCCGCAGGGCCGTCCCGGCCCGCGCCGGGGAAGCGGCCTGCTTCAACGGGCGCCCTCCCCCGCGCTTCCTCCCATCACAGCCGCCGCGGCCATCGCCAGCGCCGTCGCGCCACACCAGGAGCACCTCATGTCCCGACCAACGTCTTCCCCGCGCACCCGGCTTTCCGGCGCCAAAACCCGCCTGCCCGACGTCTCCCTCGTCCTCCTCGCCTCCCTGCTGCTGGCCGGGCCGCCAATGGCTGCCGGCGCCGCCGACGCGGAGGAAACACAGCCGGACAGCTGCATCGAGGTGGAGGTGAATGGCCAGCGCGCGCCCTCCTACGGCTGTCTGTCACAGAAGCTGCAGCCGGCGCCGGCCCGTGGCGGCGGCAGGGGGCAGCCGGGGCTGGCGTCGGAATCCGTGCTGGACCGCCCGGAGAACCAGCTCGGCCTCTTCAATCGGGCGGCCACCGGCCACCGCATGGGCAATACCTTCGGCACCTCGGTGTATCCGCAGCGCCCGCCGGAAGTGCAGCCCAGCCTGCCGATCGCGCCACGCCCGGCCCAGTGAGCCGGAGCGCAGGCCGGCTGCGCCTTCCCGAGGCCGGCCGCGGGCCTGCCCGGTAACAAGGGCAAAGCGGCTTCGATTCACGGAAAAGGTGCCGGGGCCTATCCCGGCGTCAGCTCATACCGGCCCCGGGCCGGCTTCGGATACGCCCGGCGGCCTCGCCTTCAGGCCGCCTCCGCCTCCCGCCACACCGCCCTGGCCTGGGCGACCGCCCGGTCCACGCTGCGCAGGGATACGCGGAACTGGCGAGCCACCTCCTCCCGCGGCCGGCCATCCACGCCGACCGCATGGACCAGCGCCCGCTGCCGTGGCGGCAGGCGCTCCAGGCGGCGCAGCGTGGCCGCCAGCTCGGAAGCGGCTTCCAGCTGCGCCTCCGGGCCAGGCGCCGGATCCGCAGCCAGTTCCAGTTCGTCGCCGCTTTCTTCCCGCTGCCTGCGGCGGTTCTCCGCCGTCAGCAGGTCCATCGCCGCGTTGCAGGCGACGGTGAAAACGTATGCCTCGACATTGGCCACGCTTGGCCGAGGGCTCTGCCCGGCCAGGCGCAGCCAGGCTTCGTGCAGGCTTTCGGCGGCCAGCTCGCGGTTGCCCAGGCGACGCCCCAGGCGGCGGCAGAGGGCCTGGTAGTGCTCGGCGAGGAAGCGTTGCGGCTCCCCCCTTTCCGGCAGCGCTTCCGCCGGCCGGGCCGGTTGCGATGAAACCGGCGCCGGCGGCGGTACGAAGCCCTGGTGGGTGGCCAGGGAACAGCCGGGTGTCCTGCCCGGCGGCGTTGCCGGGCGGGCCAGACGGGCGGGCGAATGAGCGGAGGACAAGGCAGGCAGGCTCATGGCAGACAGGCGTTGGTCGGCACCGCGCTTCCTTGCGGAGGCGCGGGCCGGGAGGGTGACGGCACCGTTCAGCGTTCGTTATCCAGAGTGCGGCGTTCGGCGGGAGTCAGCCGGGCGAGCTGCTCGGCGTTCAAGGGGCCATGGCCGATCAACTGGAATGCGCTGTTGGGGTCGTAGCTGGTCTGCGCGGCCGGCTGGCGCGGGGCGCCGGCCGGTGGCGTGCCCAGCTCGGGCGCCGCTTCGTTGCCGAAGCCGATCACCCGCACGGTGAATACCGAAGGCAGGGCCTGGCGCTGGGCCGCGCGCTCGCGCTGCATCACGTCCTGCGCCGCGGTGCTGGCCTGCGCTGCGGCGGCGCTGGCGTTGCTCAGCGCGCCGACGTTCACCGCGGCGACCACCGGAATGCCCGCCGCCTCGCCTTGCACCTGGATGTTTTCGGCATTCACCACATGCAGTGCTGCCAGATTGACGTTGCCGGAGACCCGGATGCCCGCTTCGCCGGCGTCGATGGTGCCCAGCGGCGCGATCAGGTCGATGTCGCCCGGCGGCACCTCCGGGATCGGGTTGAGCGTGGCGATGCCGGCGCCGGTGTTCGGCGTGCTCGGCGACAGGCTGACGTTGCCGATCTCGTCATACACCCGGCGCTGCGGCGTATAGACGATGGTGGTCTTGGCGCCGCGGCCGGCGTTGATGTCGCCCTCCGCCGACCAGGCCAGGATGTTGCCACCGAAGGTGGTGAACACCCGGCTCTGGCCCATCAGGATGTCGCTCAGCGAGAAGATGTTGATGTCGCCCTCGCCCTGCGTCAGCACGCCGGAGCCGGCGCCCGGCGGATAGCCGCCGTCCACCCCCACCAGCGTGCGGCCGCCCGGCACCATCAGGCTGATGTCGCCGCCGAAGTCGGTGTGGATGCCGGCATCGTTGATCTTGTAGAAGGGCACGTCGTAGCCCGGGCTGCCGGCGGCCCGCCATTCGGCTTCGGACAGGTAGGTCTTGCCCGGCTGTGGCCGCCACGTCGAGGGCGAATCCACGAACTGCGCGAAGTAGCGCGCGCTGCTGAACATGGTCAGATCGCCCTTGTAGGCGATGGTCTCGCCCTGGGCGTCCTTGGAAGGCAGCAGCGTCTCGATGGCTTCGCGGCCGCGCAGGTAGCTGCCCGAGCGCTTGCCGGCCACCTCGCTGTACTCGCGGCCGGAGGCACGCAACTCGGCGTAATACACGTTGCGCAGGAAGGTGCTGCGCTGCTCGACCGGCAAGGCATCGAAGAAGGCGCGCGCATCCATGGTGGCGGCGTCGAAGTGCAGGCCGCGGCCGTTGGCGCCGCCGAAGCGGGTGGTCAGCCAGTTCACCAGATGCAGCTGGCTCTCGAGCTTGTACTCGCGCTCCAGGTTGCGGTTGGCCGCGCGGCCGCCGCTGGCCAGCGCCTCGGCGCGCGCGGTATCCAGCCTTAGCTGCTCCGCCGCCAGGAAATCGGCTGCGCCCGCCTCGTCGCCGGTATAGCCGAACTCGCTCGCCAGCCACTGGGCCAGCGTGATGGAGCCGTTGTAGACACGCACGGCGGCGCCCGGCTGGTCCGCCAGCGGCAGCAAGGGATCGGCCAGGCGGCCCGGATCGAGGTAGCGGTCGGCGAAAGCCGTCCAGTTGGCGCCGTACTTGCCCATGCCGGTGGCCAGGGCGATGCCGGCGCCGCTGGCGCGGTCTCCCGGGATGACGTTCACCACCGGCCCCATGCTGCGCAGCTCGCCACCATCGGCCATGTACACATCGCGGCCGGCGGAGACATCCAGCAGGCCGGGGCCAGCGATGTAGAAGGAGCTGGAGCGGATGTCACGCCCGGCCTGTATCACCGACACGTCGTCGGCGCTGGTGTGCACCACCAGGTTACCGCGCGCGGTGGCGAAATCCTGGGAACTCGGCCGCTGCGGCGCGGCCGGGTCGGCCCCGCTGGCGGTTGTGAACCAGCCTATCGAACCTTGCGGGCTGCCATAGGTGTTGCCGTAGTTGTCGTAGGTACCGAGCAAGGTACCGGCGTTGATGATGTCGCGTCCAGCGCGCAAGGCCACGGCGCCACCGCCGTCGTACCAGGTGCTCAGGCTGCCGGGTGCGCCGTTGGTGTTGCTGCCGCGATAGATGATGCTGCCGAAGCGCAGGCCCACCAGGTCGCCCTCCACCGCGTAATAGCGCGCGGACTCCTGGCCGGCGTACACATAGCCGGAGGCGGTGGGCGGTGTGAATGAGAACAGCGGGTAACGCTGGCCCGCGCCACCATTCAAATTCGCGTAGAGCAGCGCGCCGGGGGCCAGCGCTTCCCTGCTGACGTTGTATATGGCCTCCAGCCCGTACCAGACCCTGTCACCACGGCCGACGAAGCCGGGGTTGAACGGGTTGGGCAGCGCGGTCGGGTCGGCACCCGAGGCCGAGAAGCTGGTGCCGCTGGCGTAGATGGAACCGGCCGCCAGCAGCTCCAGCTGACCGGCGTGGCTTACCACGAACTGCTCGCCCACCGGCGAGGGCGCCAAGGTGACGCCGGGCTGGAACGGATCGTTGTTGGTACCCGCGGTCACCGATTTGACGAACTTGCCGTAATACACGCTGCCGCTGGCCGCGGCGGCACGCAGCACCGCCGGATAGACGTAGTGCAGGTCGGTGATGTGGCTGTCGATGGTGGTGTCGCGGTCTTGCATGGCCAGCGTGGGCGTGAGGTTGCCGCCGGCCGACAGCAGGTCGATCGCGGTGGAGGGGGTCCATAGCGAGAACCAACTCCAGCCGTTGGCCGCGTACGAGGCACCGTTGGCGCTGAAGGGCGTGCCGCCGTGGTACTGGGGCACGCGGCCGGGGTCGACCACGCTGGCCAGCACCAGGTCGCCGCGCGCTTCCATCCGCACGCCGGCATCGCCCACCACTAGCGCCGGACCGCCCGCGGCCCGCGCCGAGGACGAGGTGAACACATCGAAGGGACGCGATTCCTTCGGATCGCCGCCGCCGAAGAGCTGCTCGACGCCGCCGACCGCCCCGGCTTCCATGCGCAGGGCGCCGCGCAGGTTGGTGAAGGTGCCGTTGAGGTCCAGCCGGTGCGCATCACGCGGCGGGTTGATGTTGGCTACCGGGTCGTAAATGCTGTTGGTGAAGGAGCGCAGCGCCGGATCGGCGTTTAGGCCGCCGCCGATGCGGATGTCCAGGTCGCCCCCGCCGGTGAGTACCAGCTCACCGCTGGCTGCCACCCGGCCGGTGCTGGCCACCGTCAGGTTCAGGCCCGAGCTGCGCGCCAGGTAAGCGCCGCCGTGGTCGGCGCGGGGAACCAGCATGCCGGCATCGCCGCCGGCCTCCAGCACCAGGTTGCCGCCGCCCAGCGTGCCGATGCCGGTGAAACCGATGAAGCGCGGCATCGTGGTGAAATCGACGTAGTAGCTCTCGCTGAACGAGGGCACGTAGGTGCCGAAGTTGATCCACCATGCCGTGGGCACGGCGGTGTCGCCTTCACCGGCCACGTTGCCGCTGCCCTGGCGCCACAGCCAGTTGCCGATGGCGGCGGTGCCGTTCAGCTGGGCGGTGCGGTTGCCCAGCGCTTCACTACGTGCCGTCGGCAGCGCGCGGCCCAGGGTGTCGCCGGTAATGTCGCCGCCGGCGCGCAGCAGCAGGTTGCCGCCGGCCTCGGGGTACCAGGCCTGGTAGAGGCTGTCGCTGCCGCCATCGACCAGGGATTCGAACGGGGAGCCGAACTCGCCCAGCACCGAGCCGGCGTAGAGGCTGCGCGGCTGGTTGTAGGGGTCGGGACTGCCGGCCGCGGCCAGCGAGGCCGATTGCGTGCCGGCGGTGTAGATGCCGAAGAGGGAGCTGGTGGCGATGCTGCTGGCCGAGATCACCCGCAGGTCGCCGGTACCGGTGCGCACCACGCTGGGCAGTTGTTCGCGCACCGGCTGGGGGCCGTACACATAGTCCGGCGGCGTGCCTTCGCTTTCCAGCAGCACCGTGGAGCCCAGGCCCCAGTCGTTGAGCTCCAGCGGCGACTCGCTGATGAGATACATGTCGAACAGCGATTGGACCTCCTCGGCCGTCATCACCGCGCCGGGCACGATGCCCGGCAGGCCCCACGATTCCCAGGTGGCTGCGTCGGCATCGGCCGCCCAGCGGTAGACTGCCGGCTCGCCGGTGCCGGGCACCTCGGAGCGCCCCGCGCCCTGGCCATAGTGCATGTCGGAGAAGCGCAGGCTGGCGCTGCTGTTGGGCCGCGTGGCCAGGCGGTCGGCACCGGAGAAGTCGGCTCCGGCCACCAGGGTGATGTCGAAGGACTGCGAGCCAGCAGCCAGCATGGGCGCCGCGGCCCACACGCGGCCCTGGTTGCCGTCGGCGTCGCCGGGGCGCAGGTCCACCGTATGGACGCCACCCGGCAGTCTGACATCAGTGTCGCTGGGGATCAGCGCGCCCTTGTCGAGCGTGAGCGCGCTGGCCAACGTCACCATGTTGCCGACCGGGGGCGTCGGCAAGGGCACGCCGGCCGGCCAGTCCATGGCGGCGAGCCTGGCCGCCGCCGGCAGGCGGAAGCCGGCATCGAAGCGGGTGCCGATGGGCAGGGTGGCGGCATCCGCCAGCACGGTGCCGGCGGCGTACAGCAGCGCGCCGGTGTCGCTATAGACGGCGGCGCTCAACACCGTGCCGCGTGCCAGCAACAGCGGCGCGGCCAGCTCGCCGCCCACCGGCACCAGCGTGCCGGCGGCCATCTGCATGGAAGCGATGGGCAAGTCGTAGTTGAGGCTGCGGCCGGAGTTGAAGATGGTGCCGGCGTCGAGCGTGACCATGCCTCCATGCGGTACGACCACGTCCCCGCCCCAGAGCTGGCGGCCCACGGTGAGCACCCAGCCGGAGCTGTCCAGCGAGGTCTGCAGCCGGCTGCCGTCGAAGCCATCGCTGATGCTGCCGAAGATGTCGAGATCGCCCTGGGCGCGGATCACCAGCGCGCCCGCCTCGCCCGAGCCGTGGACCGAGGTCTGCTGCGTGTGCGGATTGACGCTGGCGTAGCGGTGGCCGGAGAGGTCGATGTCGCCATCGACATGCAGGTTGCCGTCCGGGTTGATCAACAGGTCGGCCACCACTTCGACGCCGGGGCGCAGGTGGAAGACATCGGTATAGCCGCGCAGGCCGGCGAGCTTGCCATTCATCAGCGTGCCGTTGGCGCGGGCGGCGTTGATGAAGGTACGGCTGTCGCCATCCAGGCGGTCCAGGTAGTCCTGGTCGATGATCTGGTAGCTCTTGCCGTCGGCGGTGGTCTCGGTGCCCGGCGTCGCCGAGTCGTCGGTGATGAAGGCGTTGACCTGGATGGCCTTGGCGCCGGTGATGGCGATGCTGCCGGCGGCGTCGATGTCCACATCGTTGCCGCCCAGGCGCGGCGCGTTGAGCGCCACGGTGCCGTAGTTCGCGCCGGCGCCGGCCACGCCCAGGTCCATGCGCGCGCCGCTGGCGATGGCCAGCGTGCCGCGGCCGGAATCGATCTCGATCACCGCCCGGTTGGGCGCCTCGATGACCTTGCCGTAGCTGTCGCGGCGCAGCACGCTGGCATGGGTGTCGAGCACCGCGGTGCCGGCGATGGTCACGCCCTCCTTCGCCGCCAGGCGGATGCTGCCGGCCTGCTCGCCGCTGGCGTCGATGCGGCCATTCACGATGAGGTGGCCGTCATCCAGTGCCAGGTTCACTTCATGCGCGCGCACCTCGTCGCCTAGGGTCAGGTCGCCCTGCCCCAGGCGGAAGCTGCGGCCACCGGTCACGCCGCCCTCGTTCAGGCGGGCGTTCAGGCCGGCGAAATCGGCGATGCTGTTGCCGTACACCTCGATGCGGCCAGCCGTGTAGGGCACGAGGGTGCCACCGGCGTCGTAGTGGCCGCTGGCGCCGCCCGCCAGTTGGCCGGCCAGCGCCGCCTCGCCCTGCGCAGCCTGAGCGGTGAGCTTGCCGGCGCGGTTGTACTGCGCCGAGAGGTCGATGCGCGCGGCCTCGTCCTGGCGCACGTCGCCGCCGCGGCTATCGAGGGTGACGTCGCCGCCCCAGCTGTACTTGCTGACTTCGTAGAAGTCGATCTTGCGGCCGGCGAGGTCGAGCTGCGAGCCATCGGCCAGCAGCACATCGTCCTGCGCCGACAGGCTGAGCTTGCCGCTGGGCAGCAGCACCGCGGTGTCGAGCACCAGGCTGCCGCCACGGCTGTCCAACCCCAGTTCGGCGCCCAGCGATCCGGCGAGCGCCGCGTTGTCCGGCGCGGGCGCGCCGGTGCCGCTGACATGGATATCGCCGCCGGCGGCGATCTTGTTGATCGAGCCGGCGCCGCCGGTGAGTAGCGGCGTGCTGATGAAGAGGTCGCCGCCGCTGTGGCTGTAAGCCTTGGCCACCGGGTCCCAGGCGCCCTGCGACTGGTATACCGCGAGCGATCCCCTGTGGGTGGCGGTGACGCGCTCGCTGGCGTTCAGGTGCATGCTGGTGAAACCCAGCGCCAGGCGCTCGTGGTTGCGCACGGTGTCGGGTTGCGTGCGCGGGCCGTAGCCGAACACCACCTCGCGCGCATCGGCCACGAGCTTGCCCGAGCCGGTGCCCGGGCCACCGGCCACCACCGCGCCGGCGGGCGTGAGCGCGCCGGTCCAGATCAGCGTGTCGGTGTGGATGCGCGCCACCGAATCCGCATCGCCGTAGCCGTAGATGGCGGGCGTGGCCAGCACCAGGCGCTGCAGCGCCGATTTGCCGGTTTCCGGGTTGTAGGTGGAAAGGGTGACGTCGCCAAAGAAATTGACCGACTCGCGTGCAGTGAAGGACAGCGCTTCGAGCGCCGGTGCGCCGGCACTGGTGTCGCCCAGCAGCAAGCGGTCGATCACCTGCTGGTTGAGCGTCATGCCCGAAGGCAGCGCGCCGCTGGCCGCCACGGCCGCCAGCGCCTCGGCGCTGCCGACGTTGATGCCGCCCAGCGCCAGCGACAGGTTGCGCGTGCCGTAGCGCACGGTGTCGCCCAGCACAAAGCGGTTGTCGGTGGAGGTGGCGATGGTGCCTTCCGAATACAGCAGCGTGTCGCCGCTGCAGGCCACGCCCGTTGCGCACACGCCGATCTCGATGGCGCCGGCGCCGTCCAGCGGGCTGTTGGCGTTGGGCGCGGTCGGCGGCAGCATTTCCAGCTGGCCGTTGGACAGCGCCAGCACCGAGTTACTGCCAGGCGTGTGGATGTAGCCCTGGCCCGCGGTGTAGGAGGACTCGCCCATGCCCAGCGTGCTGATGCCCGAACCCTGCTCCAGCGTGATGCCGCCGTCGGTACGGCCGCTGATCAGGAACACGTCGGCCGCCCGCAGCAGCGCGCCCTCGCGCAGCACGATGTTCCCGGTCCGGCCGCCGATGCTGATGACGTTGGCGTTCTGCAGCGAGCCGGTGTTCTGGTTCATGTAGTTGGAGCTCAGCATGCCGCCGATCTCCAGTCGCGACGCGCCTATGGTGTTGAGCGTGTCGGCGTGCACCGACACCCCGCCATAACCGGCGGTGGGCGCGGCGCCAGTGCCCAGGATCTCGTAGTCCGAGGCATTGATCAGGCGCGCGACCGTGCCGTAGCCGCCGTCGGCCGGCTTGCCCAGCACGGTGGAGTCGAACACCAGTTGCGGCAGGCCGAAGGAGCCGACCGCGGCCGGCGTGTTCAGCTGCAGGTTGATCGCCTTGCCGTCGCGCTCCAGCAGCGGGCGCGGCACGCCCTCGCGCAGCGCGCGCTCGATGGCGAACTCGGCGTAGCTGGTCTCGTTATATTGCGAGTAGGTGCGCACCGTGTCGGCCGCGGTCAGGATGATCTGCGTGGTGCGCGTGTCGCTCACGCCGGTATTGGCGATGCCCAGCCGCGCCGAGGTGCTCCACGAGCCGTTGCGCATGGCGCTGGTGGTGCCGAAGGCGGTGGCGCTGGCGGCGAGGCCGTTGAGTTCGACGCGGAAGGCGCCGGGCAGCAGCGCGTAGGTGGAAGGCAGCAGCGTGTAGGTGCCCGCCGGCAGGCCCGGCACGCCTTCGCCTATGGTGATCTGGCGGCCGTTGGCCGGATCGCCGGCGCCCTTTTCCAGGCCGACCGGGGCGTAGTTGGCCTGCGCGCCGGGCACGATGGCGTACACCGGGTTGGTGGCCAGGCCCGGCAGGGTGAAGCCGTTGTCACCCAGTTGCACCAGTGGGTTCAGGCGGGCATCGGTGGAGCCGCCGCGGCCCTGCAGGAAGGCGGCGCCGGTCAGCTTGCCGCCGCCTGACAGGTCGATCACCGCGCCTTCCTGCGCATGCACCGCATGCGACTGGAAGTCCACCTTGGGCTCGGAACCGATGGACTGGTAGAGCACGTCGGCGCCGTTGTAGTTGTAGATCAGCCCGTCCACCGTGCCGCCGTAGGGCATGACCAGGCCGTTCGCGCTCACCGAGGTGATGCTCCCGGGCAGCAGGTTGACCACGCCGGTGGAGCCGTTGCTGCCGGTCTCGCCCAGGGTGATGGTGCCCAGCGGCGCGCGGATCACGCCGCCCTGGTTCACCGTCGCCGCCGAGAACTCGAGCTTGCCGAACACGCTGTAAGGCATGGCCGGCGTGGCCGTGCCCATGCGCTCTATGGTGAGGTAGCGGTCCGGGTGGAAGGAGCGCGGCCGGTTGTGCCATTGGTCCACGGTGCTGGTGATGCCGACGCTGACCTTGCCGCTGCCGTAGATCTGCGCCGCCGCCAGGGTGGTGTTGCCCGGCGAGTAGAAGGCGGCGTCCCGGAGGCGCAGGTCGCCCTGGCTTTGGATGCGCACCGTGCCGAAGGCGTCGCGCTCGACATCGCGCGAACCGCTGTTGAGGATGATGCTGCCGCTCACGCCCAGACCCACCTCGCCGACGATGTCCACCATGCTGGCGCTCATCATCAGGTTCGCGTCGGCGGCGACCTCCGGCACGCCCAGCGTGCCGCCGGCGGCCGAGGTGTTCTGGCTGCCGAACACCGGGTTGGGCATCAGGGTGCCGTCCTGCGTCTGACGGCCGGCCGAGCCGGCCAGCCGCAGGTAGGGCGCGGCAAGCTTGACCTGGCTGTCGCGCGGCGCGGCCGCCGACAGGCTCATGGCGCTGGCGGTGAGGTAGAGCGCCTGGTTCATGCGCAGATCGACGTCGCCGTCGAAGCTGAGCAGGCCGTTCACATACAGCGAGGCCGTGTCGAAACCACCCGCGCGGATGGCATCCACGCCATAGCGCGCCTGGCCGTAGGCGAGGCTTTCGTGCATCTGGCCGGCCTGCACGCCCGCGGCCAGGCCGCTGCCGCCATACAGCTGTTCGATCACCAGCTCGCGCGGCACGCGCACCGCGTCGTCCACCGCCAGCCCGAGGTAGGTGAAACGCGCCACCGGGCCATAGACCGGCGTTTCGAAGTTGATCGCGAGGGTGCCGCCCATGGCTCCGGCGCCGCCCGCATGGGCCTGCAGATCGCCATCGATGTAGATGCCGTTGTTAGCGTTGAGCGCAATGGCGCCGCCGTGGCTGGCCAGCACGGTGTTGCCCAGACCCGGCAGGGAGACAGTGCCGCTGGTGCCGGATGCGTCTAGGCGGGCGCCGTCCTGCACCACCAGGAAACCGCCGAAGCTCTCGATGAGGCGCGACTGCAGGTCGTGCCGGCCTCCCAGTTCGATGGTGCCGCCGTCCAGCACCTGGCCGATGGCGCGGCCATCGGCCGCCACCGAGGTGAAGGCCAGGCCGGAGACGTCGAGCAGCGCATGCTCGCCCACCCACAGCGAGCGCGCGTTCGGCGTGCCCTGCGGCAGGTTAGCGTCCACGCCCATGCCGAAGTCGCCATCCAGCACAGAGATACGGCCACCGCGCGCCAGCAGCGTGCCGTCCAGCGTGATCTGGCTGTTGCCCTCGAGGGTGATGGAACGGCCGGGATCGACCTCGATGCGGCTGCCCTCGCCCATTGTGAAATCGCCGCGTGCGTACACCGAGCCGGCGGTGAGTGTGAGGCTGGCGCCGCCGCGCGGCGATACCTCACCGCGCTTGGCATCGTCCTGCTGCAGCGGCGGCAGCCACACGGACAGCGCGCGGGAGGTTGCCTCGCCGGTAGGCAGCGCACGCGCGGCATCCGGATCGAGGGTGAGCACCGGCATGGTCACCGCCAGCTGGGTGCCATCGGCCATGCGCACGCCGTCGCGGCCCTGCACCGAATAGCTGGAGAAGCCGGACTGGAACAGCGTCTGATCGAGTTCGAGGAAGGGTTGCACCGCCACGGTGACCGGCATGGTGGCGCCCGCCGGGATGCGGGTGCCGGCCGGAATGATCAGCGTGGCAGCGGCCACGGTGCCCGCGGTGTAGGCGGTGGTTACCGGGTTGACCGGGATACCGTTGGGGAATACCGCGGCCGGCACCAAGTAACCAATCGGCAGGGACGACATGTCAGTCACCACGCTGCCGGCCGGTAGCGTGGCGCCGGCGTGGTGATAGATGCCGCCGGACATCACCGTGCCCGGCAACAGCCAATCGGCCTGCAGGGTCAGCGGATTGGTGCTGCTGACCATCGGCCCCTGACCCACCTGCACCGCCTGGCCGGGCGCGATCACGCTGCGGGTGATGCTGAAGCTGAGCGGAATGGTTTCGCCTGGCTGCACCACGTAGTCCCCCGCCAGCCGCAGCGGCAGTTCGCTCACCGTGCCGGCCGGCAGGTCCTCGACCGCCTGGGCGGCGGAGCCGCCTATGCTCACCAGCGTGCCGTGGTCGATGAGCAGCGCACCGCCGCCCTTGACGCCATGGCCGCGGATTTCGCCGTCCAGCTGCACCAGCCCGGAGCCGCCCTGCATGCCCGCGCCCAGGGTGACGTTGCCGCCGCGCCCGCCGGTGAACTTGCCGTTCTCGCCCAGGGTGGCACCCGACGAGACGTCGATCAGGCTGCCGCCGCGCAGTTCGATGTTGCCGTTGCTGCGCAGCGAGACGCTACCGCCGTGGATGAAGGGCAGGCCGGAGATGTCGGCGGCGTCCAGGCGCAGGTTGTTCCACACGCCGCTGGCATCCAGTGTCACGCCGTCGCCCACGCGCACACGTTCGGCATAGCCGGTGGGGGTGAAAGGCAGGATGGGCGCTTCCACCCACTGCGCGCCGCTGCCCGCCTTGCGCTCCACCAGGCTGCCCAGCGCGATGCTGCCGCCGTGCGCGGTGAGGTCGGCATTCACGTCCACCTGGGTGGCGTGCAGCGCCAGGGTGCCGCCATTCGAAATTGCCAGCGCTTCGTCCACGCTGATGCCGCGGCGCGCGTAGACCTGCAGCTCGCCCAGCTCCAGCGAGTTGAGCCAGTCGCTGTCGAGCGCCACATGGCTGGCGCTGCCGCCCACGCCGCTGCCGGCGGTGTTGCCTATGGTGACATCGTCCACCGTCGCCGCCGGGCTGTAGCGCAGTTGGCCGGCGTCGGCTTCATAGATCGGCATCCAGCTGCCGATGATGAGCTGGCCGCGCTGTGCCACCGCCGTCTGCGCCTGCTGGTAGCCGTCGAGCGCGGTATCGCGCGCCCGCACCTGGCGCATGCCCTGGAACACCGTGGTGTCCAGACTGCCTTCCAGTGTCGCGTTCTGGGTGGCGATCACCAGCCGGCCGGCGTCGCGGCCCACGGTGTAGCCGTTCTCCAGGCGCTTGTCGCGCAGGATCAGCGGGTTGGCATAGGTCTCGGTGACGCCCCAGCGCGCGAACTCCGCCTCGTAACCCCGGTACAGGCCGGTGTAGCGCAGATCGCCCGGCGCGTTCGAGGCGTTGTAGATGCGGCCGTCGGCGCCCTTGAGGTAGGTCTGGCTCACATAACCGGTCTGTACGTCCAGGGTGCCGCCAGCGAGGTTGATGAGACTGCCCGCGCGGCTGCTCACCTTGCCGCCGCTGAACTGCACGGTGCCGCCCTGTGCCATCCACTCGCCCACGCCGTGGCCGGTGATGCCGAGGTAGCCGCCCACCTCCAGCAGGCCGCCGGCGGTGTACCAGCGGTCGGTTTCGTAACCGTTGGTGCCGGCCGGCACGAACACCAGGTCACGCCGGTCGATCCAGATATCCTTGTTGTTCAGGCTCTTGTCGTCGCGGTTGACCGAGGCGTCGCGCTGCTCGTTGCCCTGGACGTTGACCAGGACGTTGTTGCTCTCCATCGCCACCCGGACGCCGACCGCGCCGGAGACATCCAGCGTGGCGCCCGCCTTCACTTCGCTGTCGGCGGCGTTGACCAGGATCTGGCCGCCGGTGGCGAGCGTGAGGCTGCCGGTGTTGAAATTCACCGCACCAGCGGTGTCGATGAGCACCAGCGACTGGTCGCGGCGGTGGGCAACACCGTCGCCGAGTTTGTCGGAATCCTTGATCAGGGTTTCGCGCTGCGCGTCCAGCGCGGTGGCGGCGGCTTCGTCGAGGACGATGGCGGTCACGCTGTCGTCCAGCGTGATCTTGCCGGTGGCATCGCCGGCGGCGTTGTTCAGGTGGATGGTGCCGCGGGTGTGGACCGAGGTGGTGGCGACGGCCACGCCCTGCTGGCGCACGTCGCGGCCGGTAAGGGTGATGTCGCCCGTGGTCGCGGTGATGAGGCCGGAGTTGGACGCCAGCCCCGCCTCGGAGCCGGCCTGGGTCAGCGCCGTCACCACGTTGCCGCGGGTAGTGGAGTTGATGTTGGCGTCGCTCGCCAGCCCCTTGGTGATGATGAAGGCATCGCCGGCCGCCAGCACCGTCTGGCCGCTGGCGGTAATGATCTCGCCGGCGTTGTGCGCTTCCTTGCCCAGCAGCAGCACGTAGCCGCCGCCTTCGGTGACGGAGCTGGGTTTCTGCGTGCTGATCGTCGCCCCGGCTTCGACCACCACGCTGCCGGTGGCCGCGCCGTAGGCGAAGCTGCTGGCGGTGGAGCTGAGGTCATTGGCGAAGGTGGGAATGTGAGCGCTGCCCTGGGCTTCGCTGAACAGGCCCTTGTTGAACTGGGCGTCGCTCATGCCGACGGCCGAGGCCACCAGGTTGCGTAGGTTCACCTGGCTGCCGCCGGAGAACACCACGCCGTTGCGGTTGATGATCATCACCGTGCCCGGGGCCTGGATCTGGCCCAGGATCTGGCTGGGACGCGCCAGCGGATCGGTCACCCGGTTGAGCACCGACCAACTCGCCTGCTGATCGAAGGCGACGGTGGTGTTGCGGCCGACATTGAAGGTTTCCCAGTTGAGGATGGCCTTGTCCGCGGTCTGCTCGATGCGCACCGTGGTCTTGCCGTCGGCCACCGTCTGCACCGGCGCCTTGGCGTTGAGCCAGCCGGCGGTGAGGCTGTTGCTGTCGATCTCGAGACCGCCGGCGCCAAGGCCGTCGGGCACGCTGCCGCCGGCGCGCAGGGCCGCCTGGCGGGCGGCGGCCTGCTGCGCCTGCTGCAGGGCAATGGCCTGAGCGGCGAGGCCGAGGTTGCCTATGGAGGTCTTCAACTCGTCGCGGGCGCGTTGCTGCTGGGCCAGGGGATTGGTCAGCGTGGACGCCGGGGCGCCATTGGGCAGCCGGCCGGTGGCCGCGGCATTGCTCTGGATTGCGCCCTTGTTAGCGAACCAGGCCGGGCTGAAGGCTTGCTGCGCATAAGCCTGGCCCATGCCGCCGGCGGCCAGCGCGAGTGCCACCGCACTCGCCAGGGGGGAGAGGCGCAGGCTGAAGGACATGCGTCCGACGATCCTGCGGCTGCTGTGCTCCTGTGTATTCATCCGATCCTCAGCAACGATTCGAGTCGATATCGGGACGCCTGCGCGACGCCCGGAAAAACCGGGCGCGCAGGTCCGCTACTGAGGAGACTGATCGGCGAAGCAAAACCCACAACACTTTTTTCGACTGCATTCATCGACGGCACTTCGCGGCTTTCGAATCCGGAGGCGTCGCCATTCGGCCGGGCGCGCAGGCGCCGCCGCCGGCCGGGCGCGGTCCGCCACTGCGGCAGCAACCGCCTTCCGCTGGCGCGCGGCCAGGATCGGAAAACGCGCGGCGCACCACCCGCCGGGTCCGATGCCCTGCGCTTTTCCGCCGGGTCCATCGAGTCCGCCCGGCGGCTTCCGCCTCAACTGAGGATGAGCAATCCGCCTGGCAGGCGGCGGGCGGCGAGCTGGTAGGAGCGTTCGATCTGCACCAGCGCGGTCTCCAGCTCGGCCACCGGGAAGCGGCCGCTGACCTCGCGGCCGGCGAGCTGGGTCGCCCACAGCACCACCCGACCGGGGCGATAGCGATTGATCTCGTCGATCACCCTGGCCAGCGGCATCTGCCGGAACACCAGCACGCCGTCCTGCCAGGCTGAGATCTCGTCCGGATCCACCGTGGCGACGCTGCGCAGCGCGCCGGCGTCGTAGGAGAGTTGCTGGCGGGCATTGAGCAGGCTGCGGCCGCTAGGGTGATCCACCTGCAGCAGCCCTTCCAGGCAGGTGACGCAGCTCACGCCATCCAGGTGGCTGACCTGGAAGCGGGCATCCACGCCCTGGATGCGGCCGACGCCGGCCTCGACCCGGAAGGGGCGGGTGGCCTTGCGCGCATCCACCACGGTTTCGCCGCTGATGAGGTTGAAGCCGACGGTTTCGCCGCCTTCATCGCGCCGGCTCAGCGCCGTCTGGGTATTCAGCGCCACCGGCACGTCGCCGGCCAGCACCAGCCGCTTCTGCTCGCCGGTGCGGGTGCGGTAGTCGGCCTGCCATTCGTCCAGGGATAGGAGCAGCGGCGTGTTCACCACCGCCAGGCCGGCCGCGCCGGCGGCACCGGCCAGGCCACCGAGGAAGGCTCGCCGCTGCCAGTTGCGCGGCCGCCGCGCGGCTTCGCTGGCGGCAGCGCGCACCAGCACCTGCTCCAGCGCCGGCTCCATCAGCTTCCACACCCGCTTGGCTTCGGCGAAGGCGGCCCGGTGGGCCTCGCTCTGGCCGCGCCAGCGGGTGAAGCCCTGCAGATCCAGCTGGGTGGCGCTGCCGGAGGTGAGGCGGCGCAGCCAGACCTGCGCCTCGCGCAGCAGCTGGCCGTCGCCGCCGGCTTCGTTGCCGGGCGCAAAGGCATTGCCGCCGGGGGAGGCTTGCGCGCCCTCCCCGGCTTTCCGATCCGTCTGCCGACCTTCGCCGGATGTGTCCATTGCCATGCCCCGCCTTCAGCGCCCGGCTGCCGGCACAGCGCCCCTGCGCTGCCGCCCGCCCTTGTCATCGGCGCTTAATATACGGACGTATCCACGGCGCAAAAACCGCATATCCATCACTCGCCTTCGGCCTGCCTTGCCGACGACCGGCCGAGACGCGCGGCGCAGTAGTCATGTGCTTTCTTCAGTTCCTGCTCCACCGTGCGCAGGGAGACGCCCAGGCGTTCCGCCACTTCGCGCTGCGGCAGGTGCTCCCAGCGCACCATCACCAGGATCTGGCGCCGGCGCTCCGGCAGGCGCTCCATCGCGGCCATCAGCGCCTCCAGCTCGGCGCGGGCGGCCACGGTTTCCGCCGGGCCGGGGGCGCTGTCCGGCTCGTCTTCCAGCACGGCCTCGATCTCGCTGGCGGAGACGAGGCGGGTCTGGTTGCGCTGCTGATCGTAGGCGGCGTTGATGGCGGTCCGCATCAGGTAGGCCACCGGGTCGCGCAGGTTTTCCACCGGCTCGCGGCTCTCCAGTCGCAGCCAGGTGTCCTGCAGGGCGTCGCCCGCCAGCTCGGTACAGCCGAGGCGCCGCGTCAGCCGGCGCTTCAGGTCGCCGTAGCGCAACAGCAGCAGATCGCGCAGGACCAGCATGGCGGTTTCGGGCACGGCGGCTCTCCCCGGCTCAGCGGCCGGCGCACGGGTCGCCGCGATCGGCGCGCCGTGGCTGGATCAACAGGGTGACCGGCTGCGCCATGCCTTCCGGCGGCGGCCAGTCCAGCCGCAGTTCGCCGAGTGCCGACAGCAGCGCCGCGTCGCGCACGCTGTCGCCGGTGCTGTCGAGCAGGCGCACCTGGTGCACACGGCCGGTTTCGTCGATATGGAACTGCACCGCGGCGCGAAAATCGCCCGGGGCGGCGATGAGGCTGGGGCACAGCGCTTCCTGGATGCGCGTCTGCACCAGGCCGTCGAAACGGCGGTAGACCTGGCGTATCTGCGGCGCGTCCCTGGGCGCGGCCTGCTGCCTGGCGGTTTGCGGCACCGCCGGCTGCAGCACGAAGGCCGGACGCAGCCCTTCGCCCGCCGGATGGGCGACGATGCCGGTGCCCTCCAGCAGCTTCTGCAGCGCCGCCGCCGCCGGGTAGTCGCCCTGCACCGCGGTCGCCATGCGGCCTTCCACCAGCGCGACGTCGAAGAACACCGGCAGGCCGCTCAGCGCGCCGTAGCGCTCCAGCGCGCTGGCAAGCGGCTGGCGCTCGATGTCGAAGCGGATCGCCCCGGCCGCGTCATGCGGCACCTCATCCGGCGCCGCCGCGAGCACGGCGCCAGTCAGAGCGGACATGCATCCCGCCAGTGCAAGCGCACCCAGGAATGCAATCCTGCTTGCCATAGAGATCGAACGGGAGTGGTCATGCCTTCACGGTCGGAATGCCGGCCGCGGGGCCGGTCAAGGAGTCCGGCCGGATGCTACGTTCGATATATGATCGCCCGATGACACTCCGGTTACAGGCCGGGCTGGCGCAGCTCCCCCTGCACCGGCAGCCCGGCGCCATCCTGGTTCTCGCGCGCGGACGGCACTTCGACGTGGTAGGTGCGCAGGGTGTGCAGCAGGCCGCGGTTGACGCGGAATTCCCCGGCGTCGGAATCCATCACGAAGGAGTTCGACAGGCAGTTGTGGATCAGCTCTATCGCCCGCGGCTGCACGCTGATCGTTCTCAGATCCCGCACCAGCGCGCTCGCCGGCGGCAGCTCATCCGCCAGGCGCTGAAAACCGGCGAACCAGCGGAACAGCATGTTGTAGCCCAGCACTTCGTACACCTTCTCCTCGTTCTCCAGCGAGTAGGCGAACTTCAGAACAAGGCACTTGAACAGCACCGAGATGCCGACCTTGCTCTCGCACCGCCGCGCCAGATCGGCGAGCAGGGCGTCCTCGTAGCACAGGGCGCTCTCTATGGACTCCCGCAGCGGCACCAGGGGATGGTTGCGCGGCACGAAGAGCTGCAGGTTGTCCACCCGCGTCCACAGCGGATGGCTGACGATCCAGACCCAGGGTGAGCCATAGCGATTCACTGCGACCGGTTCCTCCCTGGCCTGCTCGACGATCCTCGACAGCCGCGCATCGAGTTCCTGCATCGTCACCCGCGCCGAACACGTCCATTTCATCGCACCTCCCCCCTTCACCGGGCGCTGCCGGAGGGTGCCGCCGTCGCGCACTCCCACCGCCAGTTCGCGAACAATCGTCATATGGGCGCAACCTGGACCGAGGCCCCGCTGCCCGCCTCCCGGGCAGCACCTTCCGGCACCGCCTGGAACCGCGCCCGCGGGCTGGCTCTTGCCCGCCGGCCGGCTGCTTCGTATGCGTCTTCATACAAATCTATCGGCGGGCAATGACATCGAAATTAACCGGACTCCCGAACTCTGCCCGCCCCCTGGCCCGCCGCGGGCAAGCGCCAAGCGCCGGCAGGTGCGGCGGAGACGCGCTCACGCCCTATAGACGGATCAGGCAGGCGAAATCCCCGGATTCTCTGCATCCGCAGCCGCCGCGCATCAAGGCAGGCGGCGCAGCCCCTGGCCCGCCGGCTCGGGAATGACGGGCGCGGCGATGCGCAGGGAGCCACCGCCTCCCCGTATCAGCACGCCGGCGCCGCTCACCTCTCCCAGTGACCAGCCGGGCGACAGCTGCTCGCCGGCCTCGTAGGCGCGCGGCGGCGCATCGCCCACCACCAGCAGGGCGACGGCCTTGCCCTCGCGCTGGATGATGCCCTGCACCACCACGTCGACACCGGCACCGCCGCCGAACCAGCCGGCCAGCGCACTGCCGGCCGGATCGTGCCGCTCCGCCGCCTGGACCGCCGCCGGCAGCGGCGGCACCGGTTCCAGCAGCCTTTCGCCCCACAGCAGCACGCCCGCCGCCACCGCCGCGAAGCCCAGGGCATGCGCCGCCCATGCCATCGCCCTCTCCTTCTCCATCATCCGCCCTCCTGTCCTGTGTTACGCCGGAAGCATGTATCGCCATCGACATGTAGCAGGTCCGTATTGGATTTTCATTTCAGCATCACACTAGGCGAATAGCATCGAAGCTCCCCTTCTCCTGTGCCAGAAGATGCGCCAGCCCGAGTCCCGCTCCCACGCGCAGCATGGCTTCACGCTGATAGAGCTGATGCTGGTGCTGGTGATCATCGGCATCGCCACCGCCGCCATCGGCGTCGCCGTCAGGCCGACGCCCGGCGCGGCGCTGCGGCAGGACGCGCTGGAGCTGGCACGCCGCCTGATCGCCGCCCAGAACGAAGCGCGCATCGACGGCCGCATCATTGCCTGGGTGGCGGACGAACAGGGCTACCGCTTCATGCGCGGCACCTGGCGCAACACCGAAGGCAGCGCCATTCCCTCGCTCAGCCTGGCTGGCGAACTGGATGCCTTCGCCGATGACGACATCCTGCGCCCCCGGCGCTGGAGCGAGCGCCCCACCGAGGTCAGCCCCACCGACCCGCTGCGCCTGAGCCCGGAGTGGATCGCCGCGCCACTGACGCTGCAGCTCCGCAGCGGTTCCGCCACCGTCCACATCGTTCTCGATGCCGGCGGCTACCGGGTGGAGTAGCCATGCGTACCTGCGCCGGTAGCGGCTTCACCCTGATCGAAGTCCTCATCGCCCTGGCCATCGCCAGCGTCGCCCTCGCCGCCTTCATGCGCCTCACCGGCCTGACCACCAGCAACCTGGGCCTGCTGGAGCAGCAGACGCTCGCCATGCTGTCGGCCGAGAATGCCCTGGCCGAACTGCAGCTCAGGCGACCCTTGCCGGCGCCGGGCAACTACTCGGAGCGCTGCCCGCAGGCCGGGCTGCGCCTGGTCTGCTCGCTGCGGATCGCCCCGGCGGTGCAAGGCATGCGGGAAGTCGGCGTCGAGGTCCGGCTCGAAGCCGGCGGCGGCCGCTATCTGGCAGCACTGCAGACGCGGCTGGTGGACGACAGGCAGTGAAAGCGCCCATTCCGTCCCTTCCGCCAACCCGCCAGGATGGCTTCACCCTGATCGAAGTCATGGTCGCCATCCTCATCATGGCCACCCTGAGCCTGATCACCTGGCGCAGCCTGGACGGCATCGCCCGCACCAACGACCGCCTGGAAGAACGCAGCCGGGAGAGCATGCGGCTGATGCGGGCGCTGCAGCAGATCGAACGCGACCTCGCCCTGCACGCCACCACCGAACTGGCCGCCAGCGAAGCGCTGGTGGACGGTGGCCGCCGCGGCAACAGCCGCAGCGGGCGGCGGGCACTGGAAACCAAGGCCAGCCTGTTGCCGCCCGCGCTGCAGGTACGCCGGCAGAATGCCCTGCCCTTCCACCTCGAAATCGTGCGCAGCGCACCTACCCTGCCCGGCGAATGGCTGCGGGCGCAGTGGTGGCTTCAGGGCGGCATCCTCTACCGTGCCGCGGGCACGCCCAGCCACGGCGCCCCGCTGGCGGCGCCAACCGCGGCCGACCGTGTCGCGGTGCTGGAGGATGTGGCCTCGTTCGAGGTACGCGCCTGGTCGCCCGGCCAGGGCTGGCGCAGCCTGCCCGGCACCGAACGCCTTTCGTTGCCATCCAGCGGCGTGGAAATTCTGCTGGGCGTGCGCGGAACGGATGGCGAGGTCAGGAACTACCGGCGGGTTGTCCTGTTGAACTGAGCGCCTCTTCCCCTCGCGCCTCCCGGAGCAGCGCCGCCCAATGGAAAAGGCCGGGCAGGTTTCCCCGCCCGGCCTCCGCCGCCATGTTCAAACCGCCTTCACCCCGCCAGGGCGGCTTCTTTCAGCCCGCTTACGGACGGCCGGCGGTACCGCAGGTGCTGCTGTTGCCGATGCTGGTGCTGCTGCTGCTCAGGAAGGCCGTTTCGATCGCATCGTTCCAGCCCAGGGGCAGCTTGACGAAGTTGTGCTGGTCGATCGCGTTCGCCGCAACTTCACGGTTGAGGTCGTTGAGATCGTTCAGGAAATCAACGATGTCATCCTTGATCGCGCTCGACTGATAGCACTGGGCAACCAGCAGGTAGGTCAGACCGAAGATCGGGTAGGAACTCGCCGGCTTGGAGTAGGCAGGAGCCCAGGCGAGCGGGTTGCCGTATTGGGCCGCGGCCGGGGCGGCCGGCAGAGCGGCCTGGATGGAAGCGGCATCCGGCAGGTAGCCGTTGATCTTGGCCACCACCGCGTTGTTGGTGCCGAGGTAGTCCGAATCCGGGCTCAGGTAGGCAGTGCGGCCATCGGTCGCCATCGCGGCCTTCACGCCACTGCTGCCGGAGGCGCCTACCCAGTGGCTGGGAATGCTGCCCACGGCGCCAGCCACCACGGTGGCGAAGTTGTTGGAGACGGTGAAGCCCGAAGTCGGGCAAGCGGCCACCAGGTAGCGGGAAAACAGCTCGGTGGTGCCACTGTTGTCGGAGCGATAGACCACCGCGACGGGCGTGGCATCGCTGGTGCCCCGCACTTGGCCCCAGGTCTGGCCACCGGTGGCGTTCGAGTAGATGGCGCAGACCTTGGCATCGCTCAGATCCAGGTTGGAGATGCCGCTGCGCTTGTACGGCAGCACCACCGAGGTCGCCACCACCGGGATCTGGGCGATGCGGCCCCAGCCGGTGAGGTGGGCCGAAAGATAGGAGCTCAGTTCCGTCGAGGTGAGGGCGGAGTCGCTGCCGGCGAAATGCACCGAACCGGAACCGCCGAAGCCGGCTGCGTTGTTGTTCAGGAAGGCCGTCTTGCCGGTGCCGCTGCCGGTGCCGGTGTAGGTGAAGTTGGCCGGCAGGATGTCGGCGTACAGCTCTTGCGGCAGCGTTGCGCCACCACCCACCACGGTTTGCGCGGCGGCGGAGCCGGCCATGGCCGACAGCGCGGAAATCACGACAGCAGATAGCAGCTTGGCTTTCAATTTCGCGTTCATTGGAAACTCCTTGCGTATGACCCATCAGGAAGAATGAACCCACTCGGAGGCTGCCCGGCTCGCACACCGTTTCGCCCCGCCCGCCGCCCTCGGTGGCGGCGGATTCATTCTGTTCAATGCTCATGACATGGATCTGAAGAGATTCCGGGAGCATGAGCCCGCAAACTCCCGAGTCTCTGTTCCGCAAGTTCCTGCTTTGCCTCACTGCACCATCTGGTTGAGCTCCATGATGGGCATCAGCACCGCCAGCACGATCAGCATCACCACACCGCCCATGGCCAGGATCATCAGCGGCTCCAGCAGCGCGGTCAGGCGGGTGGCGCGGCGCTCCAGGTCACGGGAGAGATTCGCCGCCGCGCGCTCCAGCATCGGGGTTAACGCCCCCGTTTTCTCGCCGCTCGCCACCAGGTGGATCAGGTTGGAGGGGAAAATCTTCTGCGCCTTCAGCGCCGCGGCCAGCGGCGCGCCTTCCTTCACCCGGGCGGTGGCATCCAGCACCGCCTGCCTGAGCTTCTCGTTGCCCAGGGTCTGGCGCGCCGCGTCCAGGGCGCGCAGCAGCGGCACCCCGGCGTCCATCAGGATCGCCAGCGTGGAGGCGAAACGGGCGGTATTCACCCCCAGCGCGAAACGGCCGGCCATCGGCAAACCGAGCACGCGGCCGTGCCAGCGCAAACGCCTGGCCTCGTCACGCTGGGAATGCCGCCAGCCGGCGAAGCCGCCGATCAATGCCAGCGCCGCCAGCCAGCCCCATTCGCGCACGAAGGCACTGGCCGCCAGCATCAGCCGGGTGATCAGCGGCAGTTCCTGGCGCGCCTGCGAGAAGGCGCCGATGACCTGCGGCACCACGTAGCCGAGCAGGAAGACGACGATGCAGGCGGAAACGAGGGCGACCACCGCCGGATAGATGAAGGCGGTGAGTATCTTGCTGCGCAGGCCGTCCCGCCCCTCCAGGTAGTCGGCCAGGCGTTCCATGACGCGGGCGAGGTCGCCGGCATCCTCGCCGGCGCCGACCAGGGCGCGGTAGATGGGCGGGAAATCCCGCGGCCGTTCGCCCAGCGCATCCACCAGCCGCATGCCGGCGCGCACATGCCCGCAGACCGCCTCCAGCGCCTCGGCCACCGGTTTGCGCTCCGCCTGTTCCGCGGTGGCGACCAGTGCCGACTCCAGCGGCAGATGGGCGCCCAGCAGGCTGGCCAGCTCGCGCGTGGCCCAGCACAGGTCGGCGGCACTCAAGCGTGGGCTCAGCCAGGAGGTGCCGGCTCCGGCGGGCGCCGGCCTCACCTCCAGCGGCGTGAGCCCGCGCTCCCGCAGCTGGGCTCGCAGTGCGCGCGCGCTGTCGGCTTCGCCCAGGCCGCTGCGGATGGCGCCGGCGGCGTCGGCGGCTTCAAAGCGGAACCGGGGCATGCTCCCTCCCCGCTCAGGCGTCGCGGGTGACGCGCAGGATCTCCTCGGCCGAGGTGATTCCCGCGCGCACCCAGCGCTGGCCATCGTCACGCATGGTGCGCATGCCGTGCCGCCGGGCCGCCGCGCGCATCGCCTGTTCGTCTCCACCCTCGTGGATCAGGCGGCGGACGTCGTCGTGGATGACGAACAGCTCGTGGATGCCGGTGCGCCCCTTGAAGCCGCTGTGGTTGCAGGCCGGGCAGCCCCCCGGCAGGTAGTGCCCGCCCCCCTCTCCGCCAGGCCGCCGGCATTCTGGGCACAGCTTGCGCACCAGGCGCTGCGCCAGCACGCCGAGCAACGAGGACGACAGCAGGAAGGGCTCCACGCCCATGTCGGTCATCCGGGTCACCGCCGAGATCGCATCGTTGGTATGCAGCGAGGCCAGCACGCCGTGGCCGGTGAGCGAGGCCTGCACCGCGATCTGTGCAGTCTCCAGGTCGCGGATCTCGCCGATCATGATGTTGTCCGGGTCCTGCCGCAGCGCGGCGCGCAGGGCGGCGCCGAAGCTCATGCCGATGCGGCTGTGCACCGGGATCTGGTTGATGCCCGGCAGGTCGTATTCCACCGGGTCCTCGACGGTGAGGATGTTGCTGGTGTCGCGGTCGAGCTGGCCGAGGGCGGCGTACAGCGTGGTGGTCTTGCCGCTGCCGGTGGGGCCGGTGACCAGCACGATGCCGTGGGGCTGGCGTATCAGCCGGGTCAGCTCGTCCAGGGTGTCCGGCGCCAGGCCGAGGCGCTCCAGCCGCAGGCGGCCGGCGTCCTTCTCCAGCAGGCGCAGCACCGCGCGTTCGCCATGCACCGTGGGCACGGTGGACACCCGCAGGTCGATGGCGCGCCCGCCCACCCGCAAGGCGATGCGGCCATCCTGCGGCGTGCGTTTCTCGGCGATGTCCAGCTGCGACATGATCTTGATGCGGGAGATCAGCGCCGCATGCAGGCCCTTGCGCGGGCTGACGACGTCGCGCAGCGTGCCATCCACCCGGTAGCGCACCACCGAATGGGTCTCGAAGGCTTCGAAATGCACGTCGCTGGCGCCGTCGCGCGCGGCCTGCGCCAGCAGGGCGTTGATCATGCGGATCACCGGCGCATCGTCCTGCGCGTCCAGCAGGTCGGTCACCGCCGGCATGTCGTGCATCAGGCGCTCCAGGTCCACCTCGCTCTCGGCGGCGCCCACCACTTCGGCGGCGCCGCCGCTTTCCGCCTGCAGGCTATCAAGCAGCGCATCCATCTCGGCTTCGCCGATCTCGCGCCAGCGGCGCAGGCCGGTGCGGCGGGCCGCCTCGGCCACCGCCCAGCCCGGCGTGCGGGCGGTGCACAGCAGGCAGGGCTCACCGTCGGCGGCCTCATCCCGGCCGAGCGCGATCCGCTGCGCCCGCGCCCAGGGTGCTGGCAGGGCGGGCGGGGTTTCCGCCACCGCGGGGTCGCGCACATTCATGCGGACACCTCCGCGAGGCGCTGCGGCAGTCGCGGCCGGAAGCTCATGGCGACACCACCAGTTCCGGCGCGTAGCCCAGCTCGCGCAGCAGGGCGACCGCGGTGTCCACCGCCTGGGCGTCATGCGGTACATCCACCCTTACCGCATGGCCACGGCCTCCCGGGCCGGTCACCACGTAGGCTTGCAGGCCGCTGATGCGCACCCGGCGGACGATGGCCAGCGCCTCGTCCTCGGCGGCCGTTTCGGCAATCTGCAGCACGCTGCGCCGCGCCTCGGCGCCGGCATATAGCGCAGCCGGATCGCCGGCCGCCGGGTCGCCGGCGACCGGCGACACCGCGGCGGCGATGTTCTCCACCCCCGCCTCCGCGCGCGCCGGCCGCTCGCGCGCCTGGGCCGAAGACTGGGTGGCCGGCGGCGGCTGCTCCCGGGTGCGCGCCCATTCCGCCGGGCGCAGGTCCAGCCCGCTCCTGCCATTGGCCAGCGGCACATCCGCCGGCGGCAGGATGGGCGCGCCCAGCTCGCGGAGCAACGCATGGGCGGCCGGCTGGGCGTGGCTCTGCTGGCGGCGCATGAAGTTGTAGCGGTCCAGCGTGAGCCCGCGGCCGGCGTGGGCATCCCGGATCACGTAGGGGCGCAGGAAGACCATCAGATTGGTCTTCACCCGCTGGCGCTGGTCATGGCGGAACAGCCCGCCCAGCACCGGCAGGGAGCCGAGCACCGGTACCTCGCTGGTGCCGGTGCTGACGCTGTCCTCCATCAGCCCGCCCAGCACCATGATCTGGCCGTCGTCCAGCAGCACGCTGGTATCCAGCGCGCGCTTGTTGGTGACGATGCCGGCGGCGTCCGCGCTCTGCTCGTCGATGCTGGACACCTCCTGGTAGATATCCAGCTTGACCGTGCCACCCTCCGATATCTGCGGCCGGATGTTGAGCTTCAGCCCGATGTCTTCCCGCTCTATGGTCTGGAAGGGATTGTTGCTGCCGCTGCTGCCGCTGGTGACGTACTGGCCGCTGACGAAGGGCACCGTCTTGCCGACCATGATGGAGGCCGGCTCGTTGTCCAGCGTGAGGATGTTGGGGGTGGACAGGATGTTGGCGCCGCCCTTGCTCTGCAGCGCCCGCGCCAGCATCTTGAGGTTGAGGATCTCGCCGACCCCGGGCAGGTTCACCCTGCCGTCCACGATGCCGAGGTTGAGGCCGTCCGGCAGCAGGTCCAGGGTGCTGGAGGCGCTCAGGTTGAGGCCGCTGCCGCCGGCGATGTTGCCGCCGAAGAAGCGCTTGCCGCCGGCCATCCACTGGATGCCCAGCTCGGCGACGTCGCTTTCGGTCACCTCCACGATCAGGCTTTCCACCAGCACCTGGGCGCGGCGCTGGTCGAGCAGGTCGATCACCCGGCGCAGGCTGCGGTACATCGGCTCCGGCGCGGCGATGATCAGGGTGTTGGTGGTCGCGTCCGCCTGCACCGTCACCCCGCCGGCGGAGAAGGTGGAGGCGCTGCCGCCGCTGGCCTGCGCGCGGCCGCCGGCGGCGCTGCGCACCGAGACCGTCGCCGCGCTGCCGCCGCTGGCCGATGAGGTGGAGCTTGTGGTGCTCGTGGTGCTGCTGCGGCTGGAGGCCGTGTTGCCGCCGCTCTCCAGCATGCCGCCGGCGCCCAGCGCCGCCCGCACCGGGTCACCGCCGGACTGGGCGCTTTCGGCGGATTCGCCGGTGAGCAGGCCGCGCAGCACGCCGGCCAGGTAGGCCGCCTGGGCATTGCGCAGATAGACCACATGCAGATTGCCGGGATCGCTCTGCACCTCGTCGAGCTTGAGGATCAGCTCCCGCGCGAGGCTGGTGCGCGCCGGGCTGCTGGAGCGGATGAGCACGCTGTTGGAGCGCGGATCGGCAACCACGCCGATATCCCGTCGCGCCTTCTCGCCGCCGCCTTCCAGCAGCTCCGCCGCCAGCGCGGCGATGTCCACCGCCACGCCGTTGCGCAGCTTCACCACCTCGGTATCCAGCGAGGTAGGCGTGTCTATGCTCTCGATGATGCGGGCGATGCGGTCGAGGTTGTCCACATAGTCGGTGATCACCAGGGTGTTGTTGGCGGCATAGGCGACGATGGCGTTCTCCGGCGCGATCATCGGCTTGAGCACCGGCACCATGGCCTCGGCGTTCTCGTAGGCCAGCCTGTAGGTACGGGTGGCCATGCCGCCGCCCGCACCCGCGCCGTTCACCGTGCCGCCGTGCAGCCGGGCATCCGCCGCCGGCAGCACGCGGCTGACCTCGCCCACATCGACGATGGCGTAGCCGCGCATGCGCAGCGCGCCGGCCAGCATGCCGTAGGCGGTGTCGGCGGAGACCTCCCCCTCGGAGACCAGGGTGAGCTGGCCCTTCACCCGCGGATCGACGAGGAAGTTGCGGCTGAGGAACCGCGCCAGCGCGGAGATCACCGCCGGAATGTCGGCATCGACGAAATTCAGCGTCGCCTTCTCCGCCTGGCCCTGGCCCGGCGGGTTCGCGGCGGCGGCCGGCGTGGCCGTGCGGGCTGGCGCGGCCGGCCGCGGCGTCAGCGCTTCGACCTCGCCGGCGCGGGCCGTCGTTGTCACCCCGGGTGTCACTCCGGCGGCCGTCCCCTCTTCCGCTGGCGCGGCGACCACCGCCGCGGGCACGTAGTTGCCCTGGCGGAACAGGGCATCTTCCCGCGCGGTGGTGCTGCAGCCGGCCACCGCCGCCATGCAGCCCACGCAGGCACCCAGGCGGGTCAGCCTCTTCATGCCGCGGCGCAACTTCATCCTTCCTCCTTGGTCGTCCGCGCCGGGCGCAGACTCACGGTTCCCAGCACCACGCCTTGGCCACCTCCAGCCTCGCCGCCGCGAAGGGCGAGGCCGGCGATCTCCAGCCCCAGCGCCGTCGGTGCATCCAGCAGCCAGGGCATGAAGCGGGCGGCGGGTACGCCGGCGCTCAGTTCGAACTGGACGCCATCCGCCTGCGCCCCATCGATGAAGCGGTAGCTGCCGGCAAAGCCGGCGCGGTCCAGCGCCGCGCCCAGGCGATCGGCGAGGGCAAGCCCCTTCTCCGTCGGCGCCGCCGCCGCGCCGGCGCCGTTCAGCACCGTCTCCAGCGCCTGGGCCTGGGAGCGCAGCTTGGGCAGCTCCGCCTCCCAGTAACTCAGCGAGGCCAGCGCCGGACGCACGCCCAGCAACCAGAGCAGCGCCAGGGCGAGCGCCGCCAGCCCCAGCGTCAGTTGCATCCGCTCCCGTGGCGCCAGGGCTTGCCATGCGCCCCGCAGCCGGGCGGCATGGCGCAGGATTCCGCCGGCAAGCGGCTGGCTGGCGGTAGCTGGCTTTTGTCCGTTCATGGCGTCTGTGCAGCCGCGGCTGTGTCAGCCTGCCGATAGGTCAGGCGCAGGCCCTTGCCCGCCGCCTCTTCCACGATTTCCACGCCCTGCTCCAGCGCCTGCGCCTGCAGGGCGGGCAGTGCGTCCCGCAACGCGCTGGCGGCCCGCCGCCACTCGATGTGCAGGGTCTGTTCATCCGCGGAGAAGCGCAGGCCGGTGACCTCCCCGGCCAGCGGCAACAGGGCGGCGACCTGCGCCAGCCCGGCGAAACCGCCCGCCCCGGCGCCGCCGGCCTGCTGCCGCTGCCTGGCCTGCTGCAAGGGGTTGAGTACCACCTGGATATCCGGGAAAGCCGCCCTGAGCCGGGCGCTCATGTGCCGCTTCAGCGCCTGCCCTTCCGCCTCCAGCCGGCCGACATGAAGGTTGAGACCGAGCGACCACAGCGCCAGCGCGGCAACTCCCCAGCCGGAGACGGCCCGCCGCCAGGAGGAGGCGCGGCCGTCCCCGGCGGCCGGCATCGGCAGGCTGATGCGCCAGGACGCGCCCGACCAGGCGAGCGCATCCTCGTCAGCCTGCGTCGTGCCGGTTTCCAGCGTAAGCCAGCGCGGCGCCTGGCCAGCGGGAAGCAAGGCGGCCAGGCGCTCGGCCGACGCCTCGCCCGGCCCGCTGGCCACCTGCCCACCCAGCGCCTGCAGCAGACCGCTGTTGCGCCCGCTACGTAGCCACAGCCAGCCATCGGCCTCGCAGGCGGAAGCGCTGCCCTCCGACCAGGGCAGGAAGGCCGGCGGCGGGAACAAGGCATGCGGAGCCAGGCCATGGCGGCGCAACTGGGCGAGCACGGCGCGCAGCGTGCGTGCTTCCGCCCAGGCCGCCGTGAGCCGGCCATCCTCGCCGCGAGGGCCGAAGCCGATCGCCAGCGATTCCACCGGCGCCAGCGCCATCGTCTCCAGCGCCCCGCCGACCGCCGACCGCAGGCGGCCCCGCGACAGGGGCGGCAGGCTCAGCTCGGCCAGCGAGACGTCCAGCGGATGCAGGCAGGCCTCCACCCGGCGGGCGTGGTAGCGCTCGCCCAGCTCAGCCAGGCTGCCGGGCGCGCCGCAGTGCCAGTGGCCGTTCTTGCCGCGCCAGGCGCAGCGCAGCCTTCCTTCGCACAGTTCCGCCGCCGGCGGCAAGGCCAGGCGCAGCAGTTCCACCTTCATGCGCCCTCCCGCAGCCACAGCACCCGCGGCAAGGATTGCTTGTCGTCATGGACCAGCGCCCTCAGCACCATCCTGGTCCGCCCGGCTTCCACCGCCGCGGCGAACTGGAACCAACGGCTGTTCACGCCCAGGCGCAGCTGGCTGGTGTCCAGCTCCGGCATCTGCAGGCGGTGGGCGAAATCGCCCTGGCTGAGAAACCACTGGCCGCGGTCGCGCGCCAGCAGCATCGCCTGCGCCCGCTCCAGCGGCAGGCCGGGCACCAGCGCGGCAATCACCTCAGCCGGGGCGGTGTTGGCATTCACCCAGGTCTGCTGCGGCAGCATGGTGATGTAGGGCTTGAGACGCACGAGGCTGGCGGGAGCAACGCCCGGTACGGCCAGCAGATCCTCCACCACCCGCGGCCTCAGCCCGGCCGGGGGGCCTGCTGGCGCGGCATCGCCTTCCTCTCCCCGCCGCCCAACCGGCGGTGCCTCGCCGGGCGTTCCGCCCAGGGCCAGCACCATCCAGCGGGAAATGAGCGCCGCCTGCTCCGCCTCGACGCCGAGCAACTCGCACAGGCGGTTGAACGCGGCCAGTTCGGTGGCGACCGGAGCGCCCTGCACGACCAGGTTGCGCAGATTGAATTTGCCCTGCTCATCGATGAGTTCGGATGAGATCCGGGCCGGCATGCCGGCCAGTTGTCCGGCCGGACGGCCGAGCACCGGCTGGCTCCAGGCGCCGCCGGCGCGGGTGAGCACATCCCGCCTCGCCTCGTCGCGCAGCAGCAGTTGCGCCCGGCCGACTTCGCCGCGCAGCAGCCAGCGGGCCTGGGCGCGGATCTGCTCGCCCTGCAGGCTGCGGATGACCATCGCCTGGCGGCCGAGCAGGCTGGCGGCCAGCACCGCGATCACCGCGACAATCAGCAGCACCGCGATGACTGCCATGCCCTGCTGCCTGACGAGGCGCTGCAAGACAGCGGTTCGATGGCAGAGCATGGCGCGCACCTAGAGATCCCAGGAGCCGATGTCGGCGTTGGCCTTCTCGCCGCCCGGCTCGCCGTCCGCCCCCAGCGAGAAGACGTCGATCTCGCCATTGGTGCCGGGGTTGAGGTACTGGTAGGCCTTGCCCCAGGGATCGTTGGGCAGGCGTTCCAGGTAGGGCCGCCAGTTGCCCGGCACCTTGCCGCTCGCCGGCTTCTCCACCAGGGCGCGCAGGCCCTGGGTGCCGCTGGGATAGGCGCCATTGTCCAGGCGGTAGAGCTTGAGCGCCTGCATGATGGCGGCGACATCCTGGCGCGCGGCGGTGGCCCGCGCCTGGTCCGGCCGCTCCATCAGGCTGGGCACCACCAGCGCGGCCAGCACGCCCATGATCACCAGCACCACCATGATCTCGATCAGGGTGAATCCCCTGGCGCTCCGGTGTGGCCGGATGTCGCGCTCCGGAAGCTCCGCGGCCATACCCATTCTCCCGAACAAACGATGGACCGGGCCATGCTGACAGAAGCGAATGTCATTCCTGTTGAGCGAACTCGGGAGGATTTTCCGTGCCGGAAACGCCTTTCGCATAAGCCGTGGACGAGCGGAAACCGCGTGCCGGTGCGCGGCACGCGGGCAGTTCCGGCGGCAGCGCGTTCAGGCCGCCTGGCGCTCTTCCGCCAGGTTCACCCGGCAGCGCATACCGGAGTCCGCAGGCGCGGCCCCACCCGACCGCGGCCGCGCCGTGTAGTGGGCGCAGTGGCGCAGGGCCTGGCCCAGGATGGCGTCCAGCGTGCGCACCGATACCCGGTACCAGGCGGCGGCCTCCTGGCGGGAGCAGTCCTCCACCCGCAGCGCGAGCAGGATGGCGCGGTGGCGCCGGGGCAGGCCGTGCAGCGCCCGCTCCATCGCCGCCAGTTCGGAGCGCGCCTCCACCGTTTGCTCCGGGCCGGGCGCGCTGTCCGCCAGCTGTTCCAGGTCGGCCTCCTCCAGCGCCGCGCCCGGCCGCGCATCGCGGTCGCGCAGGCGCTCCATCGCCACATTGCTGGCCGCCCGGTAGACATAGGCTTCCGGGCAGCGGATGGCCGCGGTCGTCATGTCGCCCAGGCGCAGCCAGGTTTCATGCAGGCACTCGCTGGCCAGGTCGGCGCAGCCGAAACGGCGGGCGAGGCGCCGCTGCAGCTCGCGGTAGTTCGCGGCAAGGTAGGCGCGCAAGCCGGCGCCTTCCGGCAAGGCGCCTGCTCCGGCACGGACATCGATTTCCATCGAGGCGGTTTCCATGGCGATGGGGTACAAGGGCGGAGAACAGCAGGCGGGCCTGGATGCATGCGAGGCCCGCCCCAGGCCGGGAGATGCGCGCTTCAGTCCGACTCCAGCAGCAGGCTGCGGCGCTCGGCATCGGTGAGCCGGGAAAGCAGCGCCGGATCGAAGCGCTGGCCGTGGCCGAGCACCTGCACCGGGCTGCCGCTGTCGTAGCCGCCGGCCGCCGCGCCGCGCAGTGCCGGCGCCGGTGCTTCGGCGCCACCTTCCGCCGGCGCCGGTGCTTCGGCGCCACCTTCCGCCGGCGCGGCCTCGTTGCCGAAGCCGATCACCCGCACGGTGAAGATGGAGGGCAGCGCCTGCCGGGTCGCCACCCGTTCCCGCTGCATCACCTCCTGCGCGCTGCTGGCCGCCGAACTGGCGGCGGCGCTGGCGTTGCTGAGGGCGGAGACATTCACCGCCGCCGCCATCGGGATGCCGGCCGCCTCGCCCTTGACGTCGATGTTGGCGGCGTTGAGTACCTGCATGGCCGCCAGATTGACGCTGCCCGACACCCGGATGCCGGCCTCGCCGGCATCGATGGTGCCCAGCGGCGCGATCAGGTCGACATCGCCGGCCGGCACCTCGGCGATCGGCGCCAGGGTGGCGATGCCGGCGCCGGTGCTGGGCACGTCGGAGGACAGGCTGACGTTGCCCCAGTTGTCGTACACCCGGCGCGGCGGGGTGAACACCACGGTGGTCTTGGCGCCGCGTCCGGCGTTGATGTCGCCTTCCGCCGACCAGCCGAGGATGTCGCCGCCGAAGGTGGTCATGACGCGGCTCTGGCCGAGCAGGATGCTGTCGCGCGCATAGAGCTGGATGTCGCCCTGCCCCTGGGTGATGAGGCCGGCGCTGGCCGGCGGCGCCGCGCCTTCCACGCCGTAGGTCTGACCGCCGCCGGGGGTGAGCACCTGGATGCTGCCGCCGAAGTCGGTATGCACGCCGGCGCCGCCGTAGATCAACAGGTCGCCCTGGTAGCTGCTGTCCTCGCGCTCGGGGAAGAGCGCGGCGATGGCCTGGCGGCCGCGCAGATAGCTGCCGGGGCGCGGGCCGTCAGCGTCGTTGTATTCCCGCCCGCCGGCGCGCAGTTCGGCGAAATAGACCAGGCGGGCGAAGATGGCCTGGCGCTCGGGCGCGAGGGTGGCAAAGTAGCTCCGCGCGCCTTCCACGCTGCCGGAGTAGCCCTCGTTCTCCTTCAGCCATTCCACCAGATCATCCTCGTAGATCTTGGCCACCTTGCCTTCCTGCTCCGCCAGCGGCACGCCGGTGGCGGCCAGGCTGGCCTTGTCGAGGTAGCGCGCGAGGAAGCCGGCGTAGTCCGCGCCCTGGGCGCCCAGCCCCGCCAGCAGCGCGATGTCGGCGCCGGCGCGGCGGTCGCCCGGCACGACCGCGCCTATGCTGGTGATGCTGGCGACATCGTTCTGCACGATGTTGCGCCCGGCCGAAATCTCCAGCGTGCCCGGGCCGGCGATGTCGAAGTTGGCGTGGAGGATGTCGCGGCCGGCGGAGACCACCGAAACGTCGCCGGCGTCGCCGTGGACGATGAGGTTGCCGGAGATCGCTGGACCGTAGCCGGGGTCGGAGCGGATCACCTCCCAGGGCAGCTGCACGCCGTCGGCATCGGCCCGCATGCCGCTGCCGACGATGTCCCGGCCGGCGCGCAAGGCCACCGGGCCGGCGCCGATGTAGTCGGTCTGGCCGGCGCGCAGCGACACCACGTCGTAGGTCGCGGTCAGGCCGGTACGCAGACCGACGATGTCGCCCGCCACCGCGTAGAAGCGGGCGGTTTCCAGCTCGGTCAGTCCGGCGCTTGTGCCGGAGGTGTTGGCGCCGAAGGTGAGCAGGGGGAAGCTGATCGGCGCCACGTGGGGCCCCGCTTCATCCACGTTGGTCGAGAGCAGCACGCCGGCAGCGCTGTAGAGGGCGTAGGCCGGCTGCCGGATGCCGGCCATGGCGGATTGCTCCGCGCCGGAGCGGCTGATGGAGAAGCCGCCGGCATAGATCGAGTCGGCGGCCAGCACCTGCAGGCTGGCCCTGGTCGACGGGGCCAGCAGCATATGGGTGTAGAGCACCGCCGGACTGCCGGTGACCGGCTGGTTCAGGTAGGCCGCCGAGGCGCCGTAGTAGATGCTGCCACCGCTCGCCACCGCGCTGAAGCGGGATGGCGCCATGTACCAGCCGCCGCTGGGCGCGAAGTCCCAGTTGCTGTCCACCGTGCGCACGCTCTCTCCAAGACGGGTGTCGAGCGCGAGATTGCCGCCGGCGGACAACAGATTGACCGCGGTCGCCGGCGACCACAGGCTGAACCAGCCAAGGCCCAGCCCGCCGGCCAACTCTTGGTAGTTGCCGGTGTGGACGCGGCCGGCATCCGCGGTACCGCCGAACACCAGGTCGCCCCGGCTGCTGATGCTGGCGCTGGCATCGCCCTCCACCAGCATCAGGCCGCCGGTGGCGGCCGTCATGCTGGAACCGTAGGGATCGGCGATGCGGGTGTCGGTCGGATCCTTCTCGCCGCTGCGGCCGCCGTAGATCAGTTCCATCGTGCCTATGCTGCCGGCTTCCATGGCGATGGCCCCGCGCAGGTTCACCACCGCGCCATACAGCTCATGCGCCTGGGCGGTGCTGCCGTTGTTGTTGCGCACGCGGGATTCCGCATGGGCATTCCAGCCGCCGCCGATGCGGATGTCGAGATCACCGCCGCCGCTCAGCACCAGGCTGCCGTCCTCCAGCACCCGGCCGCTGCTGCCCACCGCCAGCACCACGCCCTGGCTGCGCGCGCTGCCGGCGGTGCCGCTGGTCACCGTGGTGCTGCGCAGGTCTACGATGCCGGCGTCGCCGCCCACCCGTATCGTGGCGTTGCCGCCGCCCAGGGTGCCGAAGCCGGTGAAGCCGGTCTGCGCCGGCCAGCCGTCGAGGCTGGAGGTGGTAGCAAGCAGGGGGTCGTAGGCATAGGTGCCGAAGTTGATCCACCAGGCCGTCGGCAGGCTCTCGCCGCCCTGGCGCCACAGCCAGTTGCCGACGCTGGAGCTGGCCTTGGCGAGCTGGCCGGCACCCCAGGAGTCGCCGGTAAGGTTCCCCTCCACCGCGATCCACAGGTTGCCGCCGCCATCCGGGTACCAGGCCTGGTAGAGACTGCTGCCATCCACCAGCGCCTCGTAGGCGGCGGCACGGTCGCCGGCGGCGTTGCCGAGCACCGTGCCGGAAGCCGCCTTGCCCCTGCCCTGGTCGTAGAGTGCATCCAGCGCCGGATCGCCCAGGCTGGTCTGGCTGCCGGCGGTATAGACGCCGTAGGGCGATTGCATGGACAGCGAACCCCCGGCCGTGAGATCGAGATCGCCGGTGCCGGTGCGCAACACGCTGAGCGCCGGCGCCTTGCCGCTGACGCCGGCGAGAACGTCGCCCTGCGGCGCGGTGACCACGCACAGGCTGGGATCGACATCGCACCAGAACAGGTCGCCCACATCCACCACACTGCCCGCCGGATAGCCCATCCAGTTGCCATCGGCCCAGGTCACCGTCGGCTGGGGAGCCTGTTCGGCGCACAGGCTGGGATCGACATCGCACCAGAACAGGTCGGCCTCGCTCACCGGATCGCCCGCCGGATAGCCCATCCAGTTGCCATCGGCCCACACGATGATGCTGGCGCTGGTGTATTCGTAGGCCAGGCCGTAGTGGCTGTCGGCCAGGATCATGTTACCGGCGCCCGGACGCACCTGGCGGCGGTCGGCGGCGGTGGTATCGGCACCGGCCACCAGGCGCAGGCTCCAGGATTGCGAGCCCTCCGGCAGCATGCTGGCCAGCGCCCAGTTGCGCGCCTGCCGGCCATTGCTGTCCACCGGCCGCAGGGAGACCTGAAGCGCATCGTCGACCAGCTTGACCTTGGTGCCGGTCGGGATGACGGCGCCGACCGGCAGCGTCAGCAGGCCTTGCTGCGTCATCGCCACCGGCAGGGCGACGCCCTTGGGCCAGTTCAGGCTGGCCAGCGTCAGCGCGACCGGCAGGCGAGTGCCCGCCCCCAGCCGCGCCCCGGCCGGCAGCGTCAGCCCGCCGGCCGCGACCGCGGTGCCGGCCGCCAGCAGGGTGCTGCCATCGGCGGCCAGCACATTGGCGCCGAGCACGGTGCCGGCGGGCAGCTGCCAGGCGCTGCCTAGCGTCACCGTCTGCGGCAGCGTGGTGCCGGCCGGCAGGGTGACGTTGGCGGCGGTGATGGCGTAGTTGAGCGTCTTGCCCGCCGGGTACACCGTGCCGGCGGCCAGTTGCACGCCGGAGACAGGCACGAGTACGTCGCCATCGAAGGGCTGCACGCCGGGCAGCAGCACCCAGCCGGCGTCGTCCGGCGTCGTCGGCGGCGGCGCGAAGCCGTCGTTGATGCTGCCGTAGATGGAGAGATCGCCGCCGGCGCGGATCGCCAGCGCGCCGACCTCGCCGGAGCCATAGGTGGAAGTGCGCGCCGTCGCCGGATTGAGGCTGGCGTAGCGGTAGCCTGAGAGGTCGAGATCGCCCTGCACCACCAGATCGCCGCCGGCGGTGGCGCTGACGATTTCCACCGCCGGCCGCAGGTGCAGGGCCGAGGCGTAGGCCGCCGTGTTCAGGCCGGCGAGCTTCACGTCCAGCAGGTTGGCGTTTTGCAGCGCGGCGTTCATGAACAGTTCGGCCTCGGCATGCTTGCCGTCCAGGTAGGCCTGGTCGATCACCTGGTAGGGCCGGCCGCTGGCCGCGGTTCCGCTGCCATAGGCGGCGTCGGCGTAGATCTGCCGGCCATAGACTGCAATGCTGCGTGCGCCCTGGATGTCGATGTTGCCGCCGGCGTCGATGGCGATGTCGCCGTAGTGGGCGGCATCCGCCGCGGTGGTGCTGCCGTCGCTGCCCAGGCGGGCGGCGTAGAGCTCCAGGGTGCCGCGATCCTGGCCGTCGCCGGTGCCGTGGCGCAGGTCGATGCGCACGCCCTCGCCCAGGCTGAGTAGGCCCTGGCCGGCATCCAGTTCGACGATGGCGCGGTTGGGGCTGTCGATGATCTCGCCATAGCTGTCCACCCGCAGCGTGCTGCCGTGGGCATCCAGCACCGCGCCAGCGGCCAGGGTGAGCCCGTCGCGGGCGGCCAGGCGGATGCTGCCCACCCGCTCGCCGCTCGCATCCACCGTGCCGGCCACCGTCAGGCTGCCGCGGTCCACCGACACGGTGATCTCGCCGGCGCGCAGCTCGCTGCCTATGGTGAGGTCGCCCTGCTTGAGCTGGAAGCTGCGGGCGCCGGACCAGTCGCCCTCGTTCAGCCGACGGTTGAGTTCGGCGAAGTTGTCGCTGAGGCTGCCGTCGCCGCCGAGGTGCTGGGCATGGATCTCGATTTCGCCGGCGCGGAAGGGCAGCTCGGTGCCGCCGGCATCGTAGCGGCCGCTGGCGGTGGCGAGCAGGCTGCCCCGCAGGTCCACCGTGCCGGCGGCCTCGCCGGTGGCGCGGACGACCAGGCTGCCGGCGCTGTTGTCGAGCGCCGAGAGATCGATGAGCGAACCGGCCGCCTGGCGGATGTCGCCGGCCGTGCTGTGCAGGATGAGGTCGCCGCCCCAACCGTAGCTGGCGGTGTCGAACATCTCGGTCTTGCGGCCAGCCAGATCCAGCACCGAGCCATCCTCCAGCAGGATGTCGCCCTCCGCTTCCAGCGTGAGCTTGCCGCTGGGCAGCGCCACCCGGGTATCGACGCGCACGCGCTGCCCGCTCAGCGCCAGCTCGGCGCCGGAGCCGATGCCGGCCTCCGTGCCGCTGGCAACCTGCCCATCCAGCCCCTGCAGTAGCAGCTCGCCGCCCGTGCGCAGGCTGTTCACCGAGCCATCGCCGCCGGTGACCAGCGGCGTGCTGACGATGAGATTGCCGCCGCTGTAGTGGTAGCCCTCGCCCGCCACATAGCCATCCAGGCGCTGATACACCGCCAGCCCGCCGCTGTGGTTGGCGGTGAGGCGCTGGGCGGCGTTCAGCTGCACTTCGCCGAAACCCAGCACCAGCCTGTCATCACTGTCGATGCCGTTGGGCTGAGCCTGTGGCCCGTAGCCGAACTCGATCACATCCGCATCGATGCGCAGCAGCCCTGCGCCGCTGCCGCGCCCGCCGCTCACCGGCGCCGGCGCACCGCCCGGCAGCCCGACCCAGGTCAGCGTGCCGGTGGAGATGCTGGCGGTCTGGTCCGCGGCGCCGTAGCCATAGATGGCCGGCGCAGACAGCACCAGGTTGTCCAGCACGGAGAGGCCGGTGGCGGCATCCCGGGTGTCCAGCGCGACGTCGCCGAAGAAGTTGATGGACTCGGCGGCGGTCAGCACCAGGCGCTCCAGCGCCGGGGCGCCGTAAGTCTGGTCGCCTTGCAGCAAGCGGTCGAGCACGCCCTGGTTCAGGCTCATGCCGGCGGTTAGCGCGCCCCTGGCCGCGGCGGCGGCCAGTTCCTCCGCCGAGCCGGCATTCACGCTGCCCACCGCCAGCACCAGGTTGCGGGTGCCGTAGCGGACCTGGTCGCCGAGTTCGAAATCGCCCTGGGCAGCGGCCAGCAGCGTGCCTTCCGAATACAGCTCGCTCACCTGCCCCGCCTGCCCGCAGACGGCCGACGCGGGGCAGGCGCCGAGGTAGATGCTGCCGCTGCCCCCCTCGGCGCCCAGCACATTGAGCCAGCCATTGGAGAGGGCGAGCACGTTCGCGCTGCGCGGGCGATAGACATAGCCATCGGTGGAGTCGTAAGCCGCCTCGCCGGCGCCCAGGGTGTTGATGCCGGCACCGGCTTCCACCGTGATGTCGCCCTTGGCCACCAGGAAGACCTCCGGTGCGCTCAGTACCGCACCCTCGCGCAGCACCACGCCGCTCGCCTGGGTGGTGAAGTCCAGGTAGTTGCCTTCGTTGTTTCCATTGGCGGTGACTGCCGGCGTGGCGATGCTGCCGCCCAGCACCAGCCTGGGCGCACCGATGGCGGCCAGATCGTCGGCGTGCAAGGTGATGCCGCTGAAGCCGGCGGTGGCCGGCGCATCCGCGGCCACGACCTCCATCGCGGTGGCGGTGAAGCCATTCACCGTCACCGCGGCGGAACCCCCGTAGCCGCCTGCTGCCGCGCTGAAATCGGCGTTGCCGGAGAAGTTCAGCGTGGTCGCCAGTGAAGGCGTCAAGCCGAGGATGAGCGACTTGCCATCGGCCGGGAGAATGCCGCGGGGCACGCTGTCCAGGGCGGCCTGCTGGATGATGAACTCGGCGTAGCTGGTTTCGTTGTACTGGGAATAGGTGCGCAGCACAGCGGCCGGCGTCAGGATCAGCGCCTGGGCCAGTTGGTCCCGGAAGACGGTGTTGGCGGTGGCCAGCGTGCCGGCGGCGGCATAGGAGCCGTTGCGCATGGCTTGCGGCTGCATGCCGACCGTCACCGTAGCGCCGCCGTTGAGCTCGACGCGGTAGGCGCCGGGCAGCAGGGCGTAGTCGGAAGGCAGCAGCGTATAGGTGCCGGCAGGCAGGCCGGGCACGCCTGCGGGAATGGTGATCTGCTGGCCGATCAGCGGGTCGATCGCGCCACTGCCGGCGGCGGCCGGCGCATAGCTGGAGGCGTAGCCGGGCACGATGGCGTAGACCGGGTTGCTTGCCAGCCCCGGCAGGCTGAAGCTGCCGTCGCCATTCGTGCGCACCAGCGGATTCAGGCGGGCATCGGTGGAACCGCCACGGCCGGCAATGAAGCCAGCGCCCAGCAGCTCGCCACCGCCGGAAAGGTCCAGCACCGCGCCCTCGGCCACGTCCAGCACCTGCCCCACCAGGCTGATGCGCCCTTCCAGGCTGCTGCCCAGGCCGTGCTGCGCGATCTCCTCGCCGAGGTAGCTGTAGCTCACCCCATCGGCCGTACCGCCATAGGGCAATACCAGGCCGGCCGCGCTCACCGAGGTGACGCTGCCAGGCAGTAGTGCCACCTCAACGGTGCTCTCGTTGTTGTACAGGGTTCCAAGCGTCAGGGTGCCCAAAGGCGCCCTGAGTACCCCGCCCTGCTCGATCTCGGCGGCACCCAGCGTGAGGTTGCCGAATACGGAATAGGGCAGCGCCGGCAGCGCCGCCTCATCGCCGGCGCGCGAGATGACGATACGGCTGCCGTCCCGGTATGGGTTCTGGCCCGAAGGACCGGCAAGCCCCGCCATCACCCGGGCCTGCACGCCGGTTGCGGGATAGACCTGCGCGGCGCGCAGGAAGATGTCGCCGGCGCTCATCAGCTCGGCGTCGTAGATGCTGCCCAGGGCGGCGCCGGGCACGAAGCGGATGTCGCCCTGGCTGTTCAGCGCCAGACTGGCGAAGCCGGCCCGCTCCACCGCGACCGAACTGTTGTCGGCGCTGGTGAGCACGGCACTAAGACCGGCGGTGACGCTGCCCCGGATGTCGATCAGATCGGCGGACACGCTCAGGCTTGAGGTGGACGCCAGGGTGCTCGCACCACCGTACAACGAAGGCCGCACATAGCTGTCCCCGGCGGCGGCAACATCCCCCAGCCCGCCAAGCAGCAGATAGGGTGCGGACAGGGACACCGCCATCGCCGGCTGCGCGCCCTCCGCCACCACCAGCGCGCCGGAATGGATGCGCAGTTCGCCGCTCATGGCGAGATCGAGATCGCCAGCGAAGGCCACCGTGCCATTGCTGTAGAGCGCCAGCGTGGAGAAGCCGCCGGCCTGGACCTGGTCCACCCCCAGCCGGGCATGGCCGTATTCCAGCACGGATGCATCCTCCGCCTGTTTGTTCTGCTCCAGCAGCAACTCCCTGGGCACCAGCATGGCGTCGGCCGCCGGGCGCAGATAGCTGGGCGCCTCCAGCGAGACCGCAAGCCGGCCGCCGCTGGCCCCTTCCCCGCCGGCCGCCGCGCGCAGGCTGCCGTCGAGGTAGATGCCTGCGGACGAGGCGATGTCTATGCTGCCGCCGGCCGAGTACAGGGTGAGCGGACCGCTGCCGGCGATATCGAAGCGGGCCTGCCCGCCGGAGGCGTCCACCACCGCGCCGGCGCTGATCACGACGAAGGCGTCGGAAGCGGAGGCGCGGCTTTCCGATTCCAGCAACTGGCCGCCGATGACAATGCTGCCGCCATCGCCGAGCAGGCCATAGGCCCGGCCCTGGCTGTCGTAGGCCACATGGGCGGCGGCGGAAGCGTCCAGCACCGCCTGCCCGCCGAGCAGGATACTGCGCGTGTGCGGCGTGCTCTGGGCGATGCTGCCGCTGTTGGCATCCGACACGGTGTTCATCGCGCCGGTGAGCGCGATGCTGCCGCCCTGTGCCCGGAGCGTTCCTTCCACCGTGAGTTGGCCGCGGGCAGACAGGGCGATGGCCTCGCCCGGGTCCACCTGCAGCAGCGCGCCGCGGCCGATGCTGAGCCCGCCGCCGTCACCCACGCTGTCCTCATCCTCCGGCAGGCCGGCCGCCAACGACAGGCTAGCTCCTGCGCGCTGGGTAGTTTGACGCGTCAGCGCGTCATCCTCGTACAGCGGCGGCGTCCATACCGTGAGCAGCCCCTCCAGGGCACCGACCGCCGGCAAGGCGCTGGCGTGCAGCACCGGGCGCAGGACTTCCAGCGTGAGCGCGTCCGGCACCACCAGGCCGTTATGAGCGCGGACCTCGTAGGCGGCAAAGCCGCTCTGGAACAAGGCGGTACTCAGGGTGGTCGTGGGCACTACCTGGAGGTCGCGGGCCAGGGTGGCACCGGCGGAAAGGCGGGTACCGGCGGCAAAGCTCAGGTCTTCCGTGGCCAGGGTTCCGGCGGCCTGCACGACCTGCATGGCGGATTTCAAGGGATTGAGCGGCAAGCCGGCCGGGAAGACATCGGCGGGGACGGACCAACCTGAGCTCCGTTCGCCATAGATGCGGAGGTCAGTCAGCACTGTGCCGGCCGGAATCGTCGGCGCCCCGTTAGCCCAGCTGCCACCAGACATCCAGTTTTTCCCCGTGGAGTCCGCAATATTCGCGTACGCATTTGAAAATGACTCCGGCAGGGTCCAGTCAGCCGCCAGGGTTACGGTAGTGCCATACCAAGTCTGGCGGACGATCACATCCTGCGAGCCAGACAGGGTCATACCGGCCCTCAGGGTATAGGTGGAATAGCTGTAATCCAGCGGCAGGATTTCGCCGGCGCGGACGATGAAGTCCTCGGCGGCGATCAGCTCCACCGGCACCGACTCGCCCGCCACCAGCAGGCCCTCGGTTTCCAGCAGCTTGCCGCCGACCGAGATGGCGCTGGCGGATTCGATGTCCAGCACGCCGGCGCCGTTGACGCCATAGCCGCGCAACTTGCCGTCCAGGGTCAGCACCGCGCTTGCGGGCCCCTGCTCCAGACCGGCGCCCAGCGTCACCGAGCCGCCGCGGCCGCCGCTGATGCTGCCATCGGCCTGGATGACCGCGCCGGCAGAGACATCCACCAGGCTATCCGCCTCCAGCGTCAGGTCATGGGTGGAACGCAGGCTGACGCTGCCGCCGTTGCGGTAGGCCAGCATCGCCAGCGGCGCGCCGGCTTCGCGCAAGTCGGCGCTCAGGCCGCTGGCGTCCAGGGTGACGCCCTCGTGCAGGTGCACGCCGCCGCTGACTCCGGCAGGCACGGCGATGACGACATCGTCCACCGGGCTGCCGCTGGTGGCGGTGTTCGGCTGGCTGAGCACGTTGCCGGCGTGGATGCTGCCGCTGCGCGCGGTGAGCCCGGCCGCCAGATCCACCTCCGGCGCGTAAAGCACGATCTCGCCGCCAGCCGCGACCTCCAGCCCGGCGTTCACCGCGACGCTCTCCTTCGCCGCGATGCGCACCGCGCCCAGGCCGGCGGCGCTCAGGCTGTCGCTGGCCAGCAGCAGGCGGCCTTCGCGCGCTGTTGCCACCGCGTCATCGAGCGCGATGCCGTCGGCGAGCGCTTCGGCCACGCCTAGCTCCACGACGTCCGCCACCGCGCTCAGCGCATGGCGCAGCAGCCCCTGGTCGGCGTCGTAGATCGGCAGATAGTTGCCGACGATGAGCTGCCCCGCGCGCGCCACCGCCGTCTGCGACTGGTAATAGCCATCCAGCCCGGCCTGGGCCGCACTGGTCTGCGCCAAGCCCTGGTAGACGTCGCCGCGGATGTCGCCTTCGAGCACCGCGCTGCGGGTGGCGACCACCAGCTTGCCGGCGTCGCGGCCCACGGTGTAGCCGTTCTCCAGCCGCGACTTCGGCGCGATCAGCGGGTTGTAGTAGTAGTCGGTCACCCCCCAGCGCTCGCTGCTGTCTTCGTAGCCGCGGTAGAGGCCGGTGTAGCGCACATCGGCCGGCGCGCGGGAAACCTCGTAGAGCACGCCGTCGGCGCCCTTGAGCCAGCTCATGTTGATGAGGCCGGTGGCCACGTCCAGCGTGCCACCGGAGAGGTTCACCTCCGAGCCGGCGCGGGTCACCAGATCGCCGCCGGTGACGGTGACGGTGCCGCCCTGCGCCATCCATTCGCCCACGGTGTGGCCGCTGGTGGCGAGATAGCCGCTGACCTCCAGCAGGCCGCCGGCGGTGTACCAGCGGTCGCTGTCATAGCCGTTGGTGCCGGCCGGCACGTAGATCAGGCTGCGCCTGTCCACCCAGACCTCGGTGCTGTTGAGGCTGCCGGCCTCCCGGTTCACTGGCGAGTCGCGCTGCTCGTTGCCCTGGATGTCCACCACCAGGTTGTTGGAGGCCATGGAGACCTGCACGCCGACGGCGCCGGAAACGTCGATACGCGCGCCGTCCTCGACCAGGCTGCGGCTGGCTGCGGTGAGCGCCACCTGCCCGCCGGTGGCCAGGGTCAGCGAGTCGCCGAGGAAGGCGGCGGTGCCGCCGCTGACGATCTCGATGCGCGACAGGTCGCCCCGGTCGGCAACGGTGCCGAGGTTGTCGAAGTTACCGGTGGCCAGCGGATTCACCGTGCCGTCGAGCGCTTCCAGGGCGGCGTGGCGCTGGCTGTCGAGCGCGGTGGTGGCCGAGGCTTCCAGCAGCACGGCGGTGGTGCTGCCCTCGCCCAGGGTGACGCTGCCGCTGGCATCGCTCAGCCGGGTGGACAGGTGGATGCTGCCGCGCGCGGCGGTGGAGGTGGTGGCGACCAGCACGCCGTCCTGCACCACTTCATGGCCGGTCAGGGTGATGTCGCCGGTGCTGGCGGTGATCAGGCCGGTGTTGAGCACCCGCCCGGCGGCGCTGCCAGTTGCCCGCAAGGTGGAGACTTCGTTGCCGCGGGTGGTGGAGGCGGCGTTGCCGTCGGTGCCGACGCCTTTGCGGATGTAGAAGCTGTCGCCGGCAGCCAGCACCGTCTGCCCGCCCGGGGTGGTGATCTGGCCGGCATTGGCGACCTCCGCGCCCAGCAGCAGCACATAGCCGCCGCCGCTGGTGGCCGAGCTTGCGGCATGGGTGCTCAGCTGCGCCCCCGCCTGCACCTCTATCGCGCCCAGGGCGTCGTAGAAGCTGGTCTGGCTGCCATTGCCATCGACATAGAGGCCGCCGCCGCTGAACTGGCTGTCGGTGATCCTGGCGGCGGCAGCCACCAGGTTGCGCACATCGACCTGGCTGCCGCCGGAGAAGATGACGCCGTTGCGGTTGATGATCATCACCGTGCCGTCGGCTTCGATCCGCCCCAGGATCTGGCTGGGGCGGGCGAGCGGATCGTTCACCCGGTTGAGCACCGCCCAGCCGCCGTCCTGAACGAAATCCACCGTGGTGTTGCTGCCGACGTTGAAGGTTTCCCAGTTGAGGATGGCCTTGTCGGCGGTCTGCTGGATGGTGACCGTGGTCCTGCAGTCGGCCACCGTCTGCACCGGCGTCTGGGCGTTCAGCCAGCCGGCGGTGAGGCTGTTGCTGTCCACCTTCAGGCCGCCCTCGGCCAGACCGTCGGCGACCGCGGCATTGCCCAGCGCCGCCCGCCGGGCGGCGGCCTGCGCGCTCTGCTGCATGGCGATGGCCTGGGCCGCCAGGCCCAGGTTCTCGATGGAGCGCCCCAGCTGCTCGCTGGCCTGGTTCTTCTGCGCCTGGGGGCTGGTGAGGGTGGAAGCGCGCTGGCCATTGGGCAGCAGGCCGGTCGCTGCCGCCTGGCTCTGCATCGCGCCTTTGGCAGCGAACCAGGCGCTGCTGAAGGCCTGCTGGGCACAGGCTGGCCCGGCGAGCGCACCCGCCGCCAGCCCCAGCGCCAGGGCCCGCGCCAGCGGCGCCATCCTGACGGAAGCGTGCTGCCGCCCCCTCCCCTGCCCATGCCAACCGCTGCCCACGCGTGCGCTCATTGATCGTTCCCGCAGATGTCCGTATCGATATCGAGTGGCCGCCGCACTGGCGACGGCCCTGTCCAGATCGCGGCCGCTGGGGCGGCGAAGCCCCAGCGGCAGGTCGCGATTCCCCTAGACGGATACCGACTCGTGAATCCCCGAAGAAAATATGCCGAAGGACAGACGCGGGCCGTCTCCCCCCACCCGACGGCGCATGCCGCCGGATCAGGGCGCGGGCCGCGGCCTCAGCTCAGCAGCAGCAGGCCGCCGGGCAAGGCCCGCGCGGTGAGACCAAAGGAGTGCTGCAGCTGCAGCAGCGCCTTGTCGAGTTCGGCGAGCTTGAAGCGGGCGCTGAGGGTCTTGCCGCGCGGCACGCTGTCCATCAGCACCACCCGGCCCGGCCGGTAGCGGTTGATCTCGGCCACCACCATGTCGAGGGAGGCCTGACGGAACACCATCTCGCCCCGCCGCCAGGCCAGCGCGTCCATCGGGTCTATGGCGGCGATGCTGCTGATGGACTGCTGGTTGTAGACCGTCTGCTGCGCGGCCTGCAGCACCCGCTTGCCGGCAGGATGGGTGACCAGGATTTCGCCCTCCACGCAGGTGACGCAGCTGCGGCCCGCCAGGTGGCGCACTTCGAAACGCCCGGCCTCGGTGGTCACCCGCCCTACGCCGGCGGTAACGCCGAAAAGCCGCCGGGAGGCGGGCACCTCCACCATCGTCTCGCCATCCAGCAGTTCCAGCCCGGCCATGCCGTCCTGCGCCGCCAGCCGCCGGACGCGGGTGCGGGTGTTCAGGTAGGCGCTGGCCTCGCCTTCCAGCGCGACGGCCAGCTGTTCGCCGGCGGCAGTGCGGTAGTCCGCGCCCCAGCCATCCAGCCCCGGCAGCAGGCCCGGCGCCACGTAGGCGGCCACGCCGGCGGCCGCGCCCATCCCGACCAAGGCGCCGAGGAAGGCGCGGCGCGTCGTGGGCCCGGTGCGCAAGGTTCTACGGTGATAGCCGGCGACTCCGGCATCTTCGCGCAGCATCTGCCCCAGGGCCGGTTTCAGCAGCGCCCATTGCGCCCTGGCTTCGGCGAAGGCGGCACGGTGGCGCGGATCGGCCTCGCACCAGTGGCGGAACCGTTCCGCGTCCGCACGGGTGGCGGTGCCCGAGGTCAGCTTGCGTACCCAGGCCAGCGCCTGTTCGCGCAGCGGTTCGAGTTCAGCGTCGGCTTGGTCGGTGGGCTGGATCATCGTCCTGTTCCTGCAACACTGGAAAAACGGCCACGGCAGGCGCCGGGCCATATCCCAAGACGATTGCCGGAGGGCAAATCCCCCAGCCGCATCACTGCGCTTCCCCGTTGCGCCGGCTCAGCCGGGCGGCGCACAGCGCCTGCGCCGCCTTCAGCTCATGCTCCACGACGCGGACGGAGACGCCGAGGTGATGGGCAACATCCTTGTGCGCCCAGCCTTCCCAGCGCACCAGGATCAGGATCTCCCGCCGCCGCGGCGGCATGCGGGACAGGATGTCCTGCAGCTCCCGCAGCTGGGCCCTGTCCTCAGCCACCTTCGCCGGGCCGGGCGCCGGGTCCGGCACCATCTCCATCAGGGCATCCACTTCGTCGGAGGACATCAGCATGTGACCCTCGGCGCGCTTGACGTCTATCGCCAGATTGACCGCCATGCGGGTCAGGTAGGCCTGGGGGTTCTTGACCGGCCCGGCGATGTTGGCCGCCTCCAGCCGCAGCCAGGTTTCATGCAGCGCGTCGCCGGCCAGGTCCGGGCTGCCCAGCTTGAGCGCCAGGCTGTGGCGTATGCGTTCGTAGCGCTGCACCAGGATGCCGCGCAGCAGGCTGAGCATGTCTTCCGCCATGTTCAGGACACGGGAGCGAAGCTGTCGCGTGGGTAGGTTGCCGCCTTGCTCATTCGCTCACTCCTCGTCTGTCGATAGGGATGGGTGGTTGTTCGTCGCCTGTCCGCCGTGCCGCATCGGCGTCCGCCAGGCAGGCGCCGGCCGGACCGGCCGCGCCGGGCAGCAGCGCCAGCGTGAGCGGCTGCTGCAAGCCCGGTGGCGGCGGCGCCATCCGCAGGGCTTTCAGGCTGCCGCGGACGGCCGCGTCCCTGCGCTCATCGCCGGTGGACGAGATCAGCTCGACCCCATCCAGCAGCCCCGAAGGCCGGACGCTGAAGCGGACGATGGCCCGGTAGGCGCCGGGCACGCTGAGCGGATCCCTGCACAAGGCCCGCCAGACCTGCATCTGCAAGGCGGCGTCGTAGTCGCGGCGGCCGGCGGCGACCGGACTTGCCGCCCGGTTGCCCGCCTCCCGCCTCAGCACGAAGGCCTCGCCCTGCGGCCCGCCCACATCGTCGGCAAGCAGCCCGGTATTCCTCAGCAGGGCCTGCAAGGCGTCCCTGGGCGTGTAGCGTCCATGCACCGGCACCGAAACCAGCCCGGCGACCAGCTCATCGATGAACACCACCGACTGTCCGGAAACCACTGCATAGGATTTCAGCGCGGCCGCCAGCGGCTGGGCCGGCAGATCGAAGTCGATCGCCCTCGCCTGCGGCGACACCAGCGGCGGCGGCTCCGCCGCCCCCGCCGGGCTGGCGCCGGCAAGCCCGAGGACGAGCGGGAAGAAGCACGTCCACAGCCGTGAAAGGCCAGCCGCTTCTCCCCAGGCAATCGCCACCGCCCTCTCCCACCGCCTCGCTTCCACCGTCCTCCCGCCCTGCGGCCACCAGCCCGCCGGGGCGTGGAAAGCGCCCGGCAATCCAGCTCGAAGCCGTCGCGGCGATGGAATTATTAGGACGGTATATGTCGGAGGTGTGACAACGGAGCCGGGGCGGATACCCAGGCCGGCGCCTTGCGCCATGCGGAAAGGCCGGAAAACACCGCGGGAAAGCGCGTTTTTCCGGGGAGATTTTTCCGGGTAGAGGCTCAGCGCGGACCGGCGCGCCGCGTGAGCAGCGCCCGGGCGACCCGGGAGGATGGCTCCCGGCCGAGCAAGCGGCTGATCCAGGCGGCGGTATCGACCAGGCGATCCAGATCGAGCCCGGTCGCTATGCCCAGGCCGTGCAGCAGCCAGACCAGATCCTCGGTGGCGACGTTGCCGGCGGCACCCGGCGCATAGGGGCAGCCGCCCAGGCCGGCGACCGAGGCGTCGAAGGTGGCGATGCCCAGCTGCAGCGAGGCATAGACGTTGGCTGCGGCCATGCCGTAGGTGTCGTGATAGTGGCCGGCGAGGCGCTGTGGCGGGAGGTGGCGCATCACCGCTTCCAGCATGCGGGCGATGCTGGCCGGGTTGCCCACGCCTATGGTGTCGCCCAGCGAGATTTCCTCGCAGCCCATGTCGGCCAGCGCGCTGGCCACCGCGGCGACCGCCGCCGGCGCGACCTCGCCTTCGTAAGGACAGCCGGCGACGCAGGACACATAGCCGCGCACCCGCGCCTGCGCCTGCCTCGCCCGCTCCACCACCGGCAGGAAGCGCTGCAGGGATTCGGCGACGGAGCAGTTGATGTTGCGCCGGCTGAAGCTCTCGGAGGCCGCGGCGAACACCGCGACCTCGGTGGCGCCCGCTGCCAGCGCGGCCTCCAGGCCTCTCAGATTGGGCACCAGCACCGGGTAGCCGACGCCCGGCCTGGCGTCGGCGAGCACGCCGGCCAGCACTGCCGCGGCGTCCGCCATCTGCGGCACCCATCTGGGCGAGACGAAGGCGGCGACCTCGATGCTGCGCAGGCCGGCGTCCTGCAGGCGGCGTATCAGCATCAGCTTGTCCGCGATGGCGATGGGCTGGCGCTCGTTCTGCAGGCCGTCGCGCGGGCCGACCTCGACGATGCGGACCTCGGCCGGCAGCCTCATGGCGCCGCATCCGCCGTTGTGGTCATCGGCTCGAAGTCCAGCAAGTCGGCGCCCTCCTCGACCTGCTCGCCCAGCCGGTAGCGCAGCTTCTTCACCACGCCGGCGGCAGGCGCGACGATGGTGTGTTCCATCTTCATCGCCTCCAGCACCAGCAGCGGCGTGCCCTTCTCTACACTGGCATCCTCTTCCACCAGCACCGCGATCACCTTGCCCGGCATCGGTGCGTGCAGGTGGCCGTCGCCGCCTTCCTCCCGTCGCTCGCCGGCGTGGTGCAGCGGCGGCAGGAAGCTCAGTTGCCAGCTGCGACCGCGCAGGAAAAGCGTGCGGCGCTCGCCGTCGGCGATGAGCTTCGCCTTCAGCCTGACGCCGTCCAGCGTCACCGCCAGTTGGCCCGCCGCGCTGGAAGTGACCTCGGCGTGGATCTCCCTGCCCGCCAATCGCAGCAGGTAGGCCGCCGGGCCGCGAGGCGTCACCTCGATCTGCATCGTCCCGGCATCGCCTTCGGGAGGCGACGGCGGCACGGTGCGGAAGTCGAAGCGGCGGCTGGCCTCCGCGTTCATCCGCCAGCCATCGCAGGCATGCCAGGGCGAGGCTGGTTCGGCACTGCGGCTGGCCAATGCCGCCGCCTCCACCTGCTGGCGTAGCAGCTCATCCAGCGCGGCGACGCACCAGGCTTCGTCCGGCACCGGCTCGGCGGCGGGAAAGAGCCAGGCCTGTTCCCGCGCTATCAGGCCGGTATCCAGGTCGGCGGCGGCGAAGGCCGGGCTGGTCACCAGCCGGCCGAGGAAGTCGATATTGTTGGCGACGCCGGCCACCTGGAAATCTGCCAGCGCCTGCCGCATCCGCGCCAGCGCGCGTGCGCGGTTCTGGTTGTCGTCCATGTCCGCGTCCGCAGCCTCGTCCCAGACGACGAGCTTGGCGATCATAGGGTCGTAGTGCGGGCCGATCTCGTCGCCCTGCTCCACGCCGGCATCCACCCGCACATGGCGGTTCTGCGCCGGCAGGGCCAGGTGCTGCAGGCGGCCAGTGGCGGGCAGGAAGCCCCGCGCCGGGTCCTCGGCGTAGATGCGGGCCTCCAGCGCATGGCCGCGGATACGCAGCTCGGACTGCGCCAGCGGCAGCGGCTCGCCGGCCGCCACCCGCAGCTGCCATTCGACCAGGTCCAGGCCAGTGATCATCTCAGTCACCGGGTGTTCCACCTGCAGCCGGGTGTTCATCTCCATGAAGTAGAACGGGCCGCCGCGCAGGAAATCCTCGCCGGCGATGAACTCCACCGTACCGGCGCCGACGTAGCCCACCGCCCTGGCCGCCTCCACCGCGGCGCGGCCCATCTCGGCGCGGCGCCCGGCGCTCATGCCGGGCGCAGGCGCTTCCTCCAGCACCTTCTGGTGGCGACGCTGCACCGAGCAGTCGCGCTCGAACAGGTGCACATAGTTGCCGTGGCGGTCGCCGAACACCTGGAGCTCGATGTGACGCGGCCGCGTCAGGTAGCGCTCCAGCAGCACATGCGCGCTGCCGAAGCTGGCTGCCGCCTCGCGCTGGCAGGACGCCAGCGCGGCGGCGAAGTCCGCGCTGCGCTCCACCCGGCGCATGCCCTTGCCGCCGCCACCGGCCGCGGCCTTGATCAGCAGCGGGTAGCCGATGGCATCCGCTTGCGCCTGCAGATGGGCGGGCGACTGCTCGTCGCCGTGGTAGCCCGGCGCCAGCGGCACGCCGGCCTGCTGCATCAGCTTCTTGGCTTCGGACTTGGAGCCCATGGCCTGGATGGCGGCGGCCGGCGGGCCGATGAAGACGAGGCCGGCGGCCTCGCAGGCGGCGCAGAAACCGGCGTTCTCCGAAAGGAAGCCGTAGCCGGGGTGGACGGCCTGGGCGCCGCTGGCGAGCGCGGCGGCGATGATGCGGTCGCCGGCGAGGTAGCTCTCCCGCGCCGGCGCCGGGCCGATGCGCAGCGCCTCGTCGGCCAGGCGCACATGGCGGGCGCCGGCGTCCGCATCGGAATACACCGCCACGGTGCTGATGCCCATGCGCCTGGCGGTACGGATGACGCGGCAGGCGATCTCTCCGCGGTTGGCGATCAGTATCTTGCTGAACATCCGGTTTCTCCTGCGCAGGCTCAGGCGGCCGCCGGCCGTGGGCGAAACAGCCGGCGGATGAAGCGCCACAGCATCACGATCAGGGCCAGCGCCAGCAGCAGGAACACCGCCAGCCCGACGAGGAAGTACAGCGGGTGATGCAGCAACGTCCACAGGCCGCCAAGGAAGAGCGCGTCCTCGCCCAGCGAGGCGCCGACGTTGCTGGCCGGCTCCGGGGAGGTGTTGATCGCGGCGCGGGCGCCGGCCTTGGCGAAATGGGTGCCCGCCGCCAGTGTGCCGCCGCCCAGCGCGGCGGCCACCTGCACGGCGCCGCCCTGGTCGCCCATCACCGCGGCGGCCAGCGCCGCGCCGGCGGGGATGCGGATGAAGGTATGCAGCGCATCCCACAGCGAGTCCAGCCAGGGCAGCTTGTCGGCGAAGAACTCGGTGACCAGCATCAATGCCGACAGCCCCAGCACCAGCGGGTGGCTCAGCACCTCCAGCCCGCCGGGCAGCTGCACGCCGCCGAAGCGCCCCAGCGCGCCGAGGGCGAACACCAGCGCATAGAGCCGCAGCCCGCTCGCCCAGCCGACGCCGGCTGTCAGCACCGCCAGCGAGGCGAGGTCCAGCGGCAGTCCGCGCCAGTCCAGCAGCGGCGTCATGGCCTGGAGGGTGCCGCTGAGTCCGCTGAGTCCGCCCAGATCGCTCAGGCCGTCCATGCCGGCGCCCTCATTTTTCTGCCCGGTCCTTCGACACCCAGCTCGGCGGGCGTTTGGCGAGAAAGGCCGCCAGCCCTTCCTGCGCCTCGGCAGTAGTCCGCAATTCGGCGATGCGGCGGGCGGTGTCCTCTGCCAGCGCCTCATCCACCGGCCGCATGGCCACCGCCCGGATCAGCGCCTTGGCCGCTGCCTGCGCATCCGGCCCGCCCTGCAGCAGGGCGGCGGCGATCTCCGCCACCCGGGCGTCCAGCGCCGCGTCCTCCACGACTTCATGGACCAGCCCGAGCAGGGCCGCGCGCGCAGCCGGAATCCGCTCGGCGCTGAGGAAGTAGCGGCTGGCCTGGCGCTCGCCGATGGCCCGAATCACGTAAGGGCCTATCGCCGCCGGGATGATGCCTAGGCGCACCTCCGAGGTGGCGAACACCGCCTTTTCGCCGGCAATGCAGATATCGCAGGCGGCCGCCAGCCCCAAGCCGCCGCCCAGCGCCGCGCCCTGCACCCGGGCGATGGTGGGTTTGCGCATCTCCGCCAGCGTGCGCAGCATGCCGGCGAGCTTGCGCGCGTCCGCCAGGTTTTCCGCCGGGCTGGCCTGGCCGGCGGCTTTCATCCAGTTGAGGTCGGCGCCGGCGGAAAAGCTCTTGCCGCGACCGGCCAGCACCAGCAGGCGCACGCCCGCGTCCTCGCCCAGCGCGCGGCAGGCGGCGTCCAACTCGGCGATCAGCCGGGCGTTGAAGGCGTTGTGCACCTCGGGGCGGTTCATCCACAGGGTGGCGACGGCCCCTTCCTTCACGATTTCCAGCGTTTCGTACATGCCCGCCTCCTACATCCGGAACACGCCGAAGCGGGTCTCGGGAATCGGCTCGTTCAGCGCGGCGGACAGGCTGAGGCCGAGGACGCGCCGCGTCTGCGCCGGGTCTATCACGCCGTCGTCCCACAGCCGCGCAGTGGCGTAGTAGGGATGGCCCTGGGCCTCGTACTGCGCGCGGATGGGCGCCTTGAAAGCCTCTTCCTCTTCCGCGCTCCAGTCGCCGCCCTTGGCCGCGATGCCGTCGCGGCGCACGGTGGCGAGCACGCTGGCGGCCTGCTCGCCGCCCATCACGCTGATGCGCGCGTTCGGCCACATCCACAGGAAGCGCGGCGAGTAGGCGCGGCCGCACATGCCGTAATTGCCGGCGCCGAAGCTGCCGCCGATGAGGGTGGTGATCTTGGGTACCTGCACGGTGGCCACCGCCGTCACCATCTTGGCGCCATCCTTGGCGATGCCGCCGTTCTCGTATTTGCGGCCGACCATGAAGCCGGTGATGTTCTGCAGGAAGAGCAGCGGAATGCCGCGCTGGCCACACAGCTCGATGAAGTGCGCGCCCTTCTGCGCCGATTCGCCGAACAGGATGCCGTTGTTGGCGACGATGCCTACCGGGCAGCCGTAGAGCCGGGCGAAGCCGGTGACCAGCGTGCTGCCGTAGCGGGCCTTGAACTCGTCGAAGCGGGAGCCATCCACCACCCGGGCGATGATCTCGCGCACGTCGTAGGGCTTGCGGCTGTCGGCGGGCAGGATGCCGTAGATCTCCTCCGGGTCGTACAGCGGCGCCTCTCCTTCGCCGACGGCCAGCGCCGGCCGCTTGCAGCGGTTGAGGTTGGCGACGATGCGGCGGGCGATCAGCAGCGCATGGGCGTCGTCTTCCGCCAGGTGGTCGGCGACGCCGGAGAGCCGGGTGTGCACATCGCCGCCGCCCAGATCCTCCGCGCTCACCACCTCGCCGGTGGCCGCCCTCACCAGCGGCGGGCCGCCGAGGAAGATGGTGCCCTGGTCGCGGACGATCACGGTTTCGTCGGACATCGCCGGCACGTAGGCGCCGCCGGCGGTGCAGGAGCCCATCACCACCGCGATCTGCGGAATGCCGCTGGCAGACATGGTGGCCTGGTTGTAGAAGATGCGGCCGAAGTGCTCGCGGTCGGGGAAGACCTCGTCCTGCCGGGGCAGGAAGGCGCCGCCGGAATCCACCAGGTAGAGGCAGGGCAGCTGGTTGTGCTGAGCGATTTCCTGCGCCCGCAGGTGCTTCTTCACCGTCATCGGGTAATAGGTGCCGCCCTTCACCGTGGCGTCGTTGGCGATGACCATGCACTCCACCCCCTGTACCCGCCCGACGCCGGCGATGAGGCCGGCGGCCGGTGCCTCGCCGTCGTACATGCCGTGGGCGGCGAGCTGGCCGATTTCCAGGAAGGCCGAGCCGGGGTCCAGCAGCTGCTCCACCCGCTGCCGCGGCAGCAGCTTGCCGCGGGCGGTGTGCCTGGCCCGCGCCGCTTCACCGCCGCCCAGCGACACCTCGGCCACCCTTGCGCGGAGATCGTCCACCAGCTGGCGCAGCGCGGCGGCGTTGGCCTGGAAGGCTGCGCCGCGGACGTCGATCGCGGATTTGATGACACTCATGCGCGGCTCCTTGCTGCTGCGGCTGAGTCACGCCCGGAGCAGGCCGGCAACCTCACCGCTGATGGTCGCATGGGCAGCATCCGCATCTCAGGCCGTCTCCGCGAACAGCTCGCGGCCGATCAGCATCCGCCGGATCTCGCTGGTGCCGGCGCCGATCTCGTACAGCTTGGCATCGCGCCACAGGCGGCCCACCGGATACTCATTGGTGTAGCCGACGCCGCCCAGCGCCTGGATGGCCTCGCCCGCCATCCAGGTGGCCTTCTCCGCCGAATACAGGATGGCGCCGGCGGCGTCCTTGCGCAGCGTACGGGCATGCGCCGCGCTGTCGCAGGCGCGGCCGACCGCGTAGACATAGGCGCGGGTCGCCATCCAGGTGGAGTACATGTCGGCGAGCTTGCCCTGCATCAGCTGGAACTCGCCTATCGGCTGGCCGAACTGCCTGCGCTCGTGCAGGTAGGGCAACACCACGTCCATGCAGGCGGCCATGATGCCCAGCGGGCCGCCGCACAGCACCGCGCGCTCGTAGTCCAGGCCGCTCATCAGCACCTGGGCGCCCTTGCCGACGGCGCCCAGCACGTTCTCTTCCGGCACTTCCACGTCGTCGAAGAACAGCGGGTATGTGTTGGAGCCGCGCATGCCCAGCTTGTCCAGGTGCTTGCCGTGGCCGAAGCCCTTCATGCCCTTCTCGACGATGAAGGCAGTGAGGCCGGCCTTGCCGGTGGCGCCGGCGGCATCGCTGCGGGCATAGACGACCAGGACGTCGGCGTCGCCGCCATTGGTGATCCACATCTTGCTGCCGTTGAGGCGGTAGCGGTCGCCGACCTTGTCGGCGCGCAGCTGCATCGCCATCACGTCCGAGCCGGCGCCCGGTTCGGACATCGCCAGCGCGCCGACCTGCTCGCCGGCAATCAGCCTCGGCAGGTAGCGCCGCTTCTGCGCCTCGCTGCCGTTGCGGCGGATCTGGTTGATGCAGAGATTGGAGTGGGCGCCGTAGGACAGGCCCACCGCGGCCGAGGCGCGCGACACTTCCTCCAGCGCCACGATGTGCGCCAGATAGCCCAGGCCGGCGCCGCCGTACTCCTCCTCGGCGGTGATGCCATGCAGCCCCAGGCTGCCGAGCTTGCGCCAGAGGTCGGCGGGGAAGCGGTTCTCGCGGTCGATCTCGGCCGCGCGCGGCGCGATCTCCTCGGCGGCGAAGCGCCGCACGCTGTCGCGCAGCGCCTCCACCGTGTCGCCGAGCTGGAAGTCCAGGCTGGGAATCTGCATCGCGCTCTCCTCCTCGTTCTTGTGCGAGGGCCGCGCCTGCAAGCGCTTGCGCGTGGCGGCGGGCCACGCTCTCAGCCTAGTCGCCGGCAGGCCGCGCGCAGGGCCAAAGAGGTTGCAAATCGTGCCATCCGGTCTAGCATGCGGCGGATGACGGATACCGCTCCCCGCCCGCCGCCACCGCCGCTCGCCCAAGACCCTCGACTGAGCGTCGCGGCCACGCCGATGGCCTTCATATGCGCAATCGTGGACGCCTACCGACTGCGTGGCCTGTCGCCGGAGAAGGCGCTCGCACTGGCACATATCGCGCCGCAGCAACTGCAGCAGGAAGAGGCGCGCGTCACCGCGCTGCAACTGGAGTTGATGTCTGCCGCCGCCATGCAGGAACTGGACGACGAAGCGCTGGGCTGGTTCTGCCGCCGCCTGCCCTGGGGCAGCTACGGCATGCTGTGCCGCGCCTCGCTGGGCGCAGCCGACCTCGGCCTGGCGATCCGGCGCTGGTGCCGCCATCACCGCCTGCTTACCGAAGATGTGTCCATGCGGCTGGAGACCGCCGACGGCCGCGCCACCCTCAGCCTGCGCAGGACTGCCGAGCCGCCCGGCCTCAGCGCCGGCATGCGCGAGTTCTGCAGCCTCACCCTGCTGCGCTACCTGCTGGGCTATGCCTGCTGGGCGGTGGATTCCCGCATCGTGCTGCAAGGCGCCGGCTTTCCCTTCCCGCCGCCGGCGCATGCCGGGGTCTATCCCCTGCTCTTCTCCGGTCCGGTGCGCTTCGACCAGGCTTGCGCCTGGGTGAGCTTCGACGCGGATTACCTTGCGCTGCCGCTGCGCCGCGACTCCCGCGAGCTGGACCTGATGCTGAAGCGCGCCCTGCCGCTCACCGTGCTGCAGTACCGCCGCGACCGCCTGCTGGTGCAGCGCGTGCGCGAAGCCCTGCGGGCGCAGACCGCCGATCTCGGCAGCCAGGGGCTCACCGCCGAAGCCATCGCCGGCCGCCTCAACCTCTCCACCCGCACGCTGCACCGCCAGCTGCGGGAGGAAGGCGCCTCGCTGCAGCAGTTGAAGGACGAGGTGCGCTTCGCCGTCGCCGCCGAACTGCTGACCCGCAGCCAGCGCCCGGTGAAGCAGATCGCGCTCGCGGCCGGCTTCAACAACGAGAAGAGCTTCTCGCGCGCCTTCCGCTCATGGAGCGGAAAATCGCCGCTGGCCTATCGGGAGGGCCGGTAAGCCAGGCCCGCGGCCTCTCAGCCGCTCATTTCCACCCTGCGGAAAGAGCCCCTGCCCTTTGCCCCGCCGCCTCACCTGGCGGGGTCAAGCCCCTAGGTGCGCACCGCCGCGTACAGGGTCTTGATCAAGTCGGACTGGGTGATGATGCCCACCAGCCGGCGCTGGCCGTCGATGATGGGGATGTGGCGATGGCCGCCCTCGGAGAACACCGGCACCAGGTCGATGAGCAGGCGGTCGGCGCTGGACACCCGCACCTGCCGGCTCATGATCTGGCCCACCGTGTGCGCCGCCGGCTGCAGCCGGCTCTTGGCCTGGCGGAACAGCGCCCGCAGCCGGTGGGTCAGGCCCTCGTGGGCATCCAAGTCCACCTGGCGCATGAAATCGGCCACCGTCACGATGCCTATCAGGTGATGCTGGCTGTCGGTTACCGGCAGGGCCTTGACCTTGTGGCTGCGCATCAGCCCCCAGGCCTGCCGCAGCGACATATCCGCCCGCGCGGTAATGGGCGCCGGCGTCATCGCCTGGCCGCAGCGCAGGTCGCCCAGGGTGCGCTGGTAGGCGGCCGCCTCGGCATCCTCCAGCAGCGCCTCCAGGTCGTCGCGGCTGATGTCGAGGATCTGGTTGTAGCGCGCCAGCGCCGCGTCCAGATCGAGGCGCCGAAGATGGCCGCTCTCCGGCTCCGCCGCCACCGCGCGCTCCACATGGGGCCAGCGCCGCCGGGTGAGGTTGTTGTAGAGCAGCCCCGCGCTCACCAGCAGGGCGGAGTCCAGCAATACCGGGGCCAGGGCGAAGCCGAAGTCATGGCAGTCGATCAACACCATCAGCAAGGCCGAGGCCCCGCCGGGCGGATGCAGGCAGCGCAGGGCGAGCATCAGCCCGATCGCCAACCCCACCGCCAGCGCCGCGGCAAAAGCCGCGTCCGGGATCCAGCGGGCGCAGGCGATGCCGACCAGGGCCGACAAGGTGTTGCCGCCTATCACCGACCAGGGCTGGGCGAGTGGACTCGCCGGAACGGCGAACACCAGCACTGCGCTCGCGCCCAGTGGCGCGACCAGCGCCGCCGCCAGCGCTCCGTGGCCAGCGGCGCCGCTACCCTGCACCAGCCATGTTCCGCCCAGCGCGGCGACGAGTATCCCCAGCGCCGCGCCGCAACTGGCCCGCAGGCGTTCCCGGTAGTCGATGGAAAAAGGCTTGGGCCAGAGCGCCTTCGCGCTGGCGAGGAAGGCTGCGCGAAGGCGCTGGAAGAAGGTCGTGCTTGGAATCTCTGACATGGCAACCCACTGCCACGCCACGTCGTCTGACGGGCGGGTTCTACGAACAAGGAGGACCGGTCGGTCCCCACTGCGAGCGGCGTTGCTTGCGGATTTCCGCGCCTTTGCGGAGGCCGGATTCTAGCGTGTCTGACAGCGGCTTGCCGGTGGGTGGAAGCCTCACGATGCCGGATCGTTGCGGCCCGGTGATGCCTCCGCCGGCCAGCCCGCGCCGCAACTGCGGGCCGCTGCCTCAACCGAGGCCGCGCGCCATCAGGCTTGCGCACAGCAGGATGGGCGGGACCAGGATCAGCTGCGCCATCATCCATCGCCGCAGCGCCCGTAGCTCTCCGCAGCCGGGCAGCCCGGCGCGCCGGCGCCAGCCGAGGATGCGCAGAGTGGGCCTGAGCGAGAGCAACCCGATCGCCAGGAAACAGGCCAGCTTCACCCAGAAGGCGTGGCTGCCCAGGTAGTAGGCCCAGCCCTTCGCGCCCCACAACAGCCTGGCACCGCCGGCCAGCAGCAACAGACCGGCCACCGCGCCGTAGCTCATGTCCAGCCGCGCCAGCAGGGTGACGAGGCGGGGTTCCGGCGGTTGGCCGGCCACGGCCCATTCGGCGAACAGCAGCGCCGCCAGCGCAAAGGCCAGAAGGTGATGGCCGGCGGCGAGGAGGGCATCCAGCAAGTTAGGATTCATGCCCGCGCTCCCCCTTCGGCCGCCCTGCCGTCTGCCCCCTCTGCCGGTGCCGCGAACGGCCACGCGCCCACGCAATACAAGGCCCAGGCGATGAACAGCGGCTGGAAGAGCGGCCGCACCCAGAAGTACCAGGCACCGAAATCCAGCCCGCTGACCGTCTGCCCCTTCAACGCCACATTGATGTTCGCCGCCACTACGCAGACCAGCATGACGGCCAGCCAGATGCCCGCCTGCCGCCGCAGCCCCGGCAAGCCCAGCCGCGCGAGGAGCGTGGCCGGCAGCAGCAGGCCGATCGCACCCGCGATCTCGGCTAAGCCGGTGAAATACACCAACGCCATCGCATGAGCCGCGAGCGCGTCCGGAATCATGGGCGCGTACCGGGTGGCCGCGTTGAGGAAGTGATCGCAGCCGGTGAAGAGGAAACCCAGCGCCAGCCCCCAGCGCATTGCCCCACGCAGGCAGAGCGCCCTGCCGGCAAGCCGCGAAAGTGCCCAGGAAAGCCCGGCCGCCACGGAAATCAGTACAAGAAAGCTCATGGAGAACTCCAGAGTGTTTACAATGGAAACATTGTTACTCTGGAATGTTAACGACGTCAACATGAGGAATGTCCGATGAGCAGCAGCTACCACCACGGTGACCTGAAGGCGGCGCTGCTCGCCTATGCGCGCGAGCAGATGGAACACGCCGGCTTCGACGGACTGTCCATGCGGGAGATGGCAAAAGCCGTGGGCGTCTCGCACACCGCGGCCTATCGCCACTTCGCCGACAAACAGGCGCTGCTGGACGTCGTCGCCACCGACAGCTTTTCCGAATTGCTGGAATTGATTCGCCAGGGCGCCGCGTCGGCCCCGGCCGAACCGAGAAGCCGGCTGCACGCCGGCGGGATGGCTTATGTGCGCTTCGGCCTCGGCGCGCCCCGCCGGCTGGCGCACATGTTCAGCGCGATGGATGCCCCGCAGGCCAGCGCATCCTTGCGGGCCGCCGGTTTCGGGCTGTTCGCTTTCCTGGAGGGCCTGGTGGGCGCCGGCCAGGTTGCAGGGGTGTTCCGCGCCGGCGATACGCACCAGTTATCGCGCGCCTGCTGGGCGATGGTGCACGGCCTCGCCACGCTGCCCAGCCTCGCCCGCCTCGCCCATTCCGGCACGGAACTGGAAACCGGACTGCGCAGCGCCGAGGAGGCGCTGGCGGTATTCCTGGACGGGCTGGCCAGGATGTGAGCCGCCGCGTGCCCTGGCCTTGGCAGCAATATCGCTTCCGGGGTCCGGGCCGTCCGGGAAGGGCAGGAAGGTCTTGGCCCCGCCGAGGTGGCACTGCGGCAGCGGCCCGCGCTTGTCACGCCCTGCCCTGCAGGCCGGTAAGAGGCCGCGTCGTGGCGAGAAGTCCTGAACCTGACCGATCCCAGGCGAGAGGCGCGGAAGCGCCAGGTCACCTGCTGGCGGAGCCACTTACGGGCTTCCTCGGCCCCACGGCCTGGCGCCCGCTCGTCATCGCATCGCGGCGGCCACACCGCGCCCCTCCGCACAGCCCGGCCCAGCCTCAGTCCGTGCCCTGCCCCAGCAGCACGCCGTTCACCGTCACGCCATAGAGATTCACGCCGTCATTGGCGTGGTAGCGCAAGCGCGTCTTCTCGATCGAGCCGTCCACCAGCCGCGGGTCCTGCGGGCGTTCGTGGCTGTTCATGAAGGCGGCCACATGCCAGGCCTCTTCGTCGCTCAAGGAGCGGCCCTTGCCCAGCGGCATGCTCTCCTTGATGAAGGCGGCGGCAGTGTTGATGCGGTGCATGCCGGCGCCCCAGTTGAACGAGTCCTTGCCCCACAAGGGCGGGAAGACGTAATCGTCGCCGGACTTCTGCCCTTGGCCCTGATCGCCGTGGCACACCGCGCACTGAGCTGCGTAGATGGCCTTGCCCTTGGCGATGTCGTAGCCGCCTTTGGGCTGCGGGATCTCCGGATAGGCACGGCCGGGCTGTTCCTTGCCCACCGGAGCGCCGGTGGCGAGCCAGTAGGAATAAGCCGTGAGTGCGTTCAGCACCTTGCCGTCGGCCGGCGGCGGCTTGCCGTTCATGCTGAACTGGAAGCAGCCTTGGATGCGCTCGGCGTAGGAGTTCACCTTGTCGTTCTTCTTCCGGTAGGCCGGATACATCGGGTAGGCGCCCCACAAGGGTGCGGAGTCCGCCTTGCGTCCCTGTTCCAGGTGGCAATTGCTGCAGTTCATGCCGTTGCCGACGTACTCGGCGGCAAGCTTGCGGGTGTCGACGAAGATGGCGCGGCCTTCGCGCACCAGCTTGCCGAAGGCATTGTCCGGCAGGTCGGCTTCCCGCGGCGGCGTGAAAGCGGCGGGCCGCGCCTGGGCCGTCGCCGGTTTGGGCGTCAGCTGGGACTGATCGTCCATCGCGATACCGGCGGCCCAGGCCGGCACCGTCCAGAGCGGAGCGGCGGCTAGCGCGAAGAGCAGGCTGAAACGTTTCATTGCGGCACCCTCCACTGGGCCAGGCCGGCGAAGTACTCGGAGACCGCCTTCACCTCTTCCTCGCTCAAGCCGCGGGCGATGTGGCCCATGAGGTCGTTGGGATCGTTCTTGCGCGTGCCCTGGCGCCAGGCGTTCAACTGCGCGGCCAGGTACTCGGGCGACTGCCCGGCGAGCGGCGGAAATCCACCGCCCACGCCGGCGCCGCCGGGCCCGTGGCAGGCCACGCACTCGGGAATGTTGCGCTCCCAGGCGCCCCGCAGTGCCAGCGTGGCGCCCATGCCCGAGGCTTCGTCGGCACGGGCGACCCGCTTGATGACGGGGCCGGGCATCGCCGACACCCTGCTCGCCACCGCCGCGATTTCGCCTTCGCTCAGTGCCTGGGCGATGGGCTGCATCACCGGGCTGATGCGGCTGCCGCTGCGGAAATCGGCCAGCTGTTTCGCCACATAGGCCGCGGAGACGCCGGCCAGCGCCGGAAAACCGGCGGCGCCCAGGCCCTGCCCATCCGCGCCATGACAGCTGGTACAGGCGACCGCGACTGGATTCGCCCCGCCTTCCCGGTAGATCTTTCCGCCATCGGCGGCGAAGCCCGGCCCTGCTGCAAGCAACGCAGCCAGTATCACGGGCCTGGCGCACCGCAGAGTTGCGCTAAGCATGGTGAATCTCCCCCTGTCGGAGTTGGGCCGGCGGCCGCTACCCCGTTCTTTTGTTGATGTGTCTTTGACGTCTGAATCTTCGACGAAAGCACAATCCGGGAACCATAGGAAAAGAAGCATATTCAGCAGCACGCGAAAATATGCTAGGCGTCGCGCGAGCAGGCCATGCAGCGGGAGATTGCGCGGCGACAGGGCGGTTGCGGCGCACCGATTACCCCCGGGATAAATAGGGAAAAACATCTAGGCGGCTTGCCCTTACAGCCGATTCGGCGCCGGCCCGGCTCTCCTAAAGTCGTAGCCACTCCCCGAACGACTGGAGCCCTGCCATGAAGTCCCCCACCTCCCCGGCGCCCCTCGCCACAGC